>Ga0102590_1000300_pt1 | contig 123597 bp, 121 predicted proteins | sample AraplaMF_Col_mMF_FD_76859 | JGI IMG/M metagenome (GOLD analysis project Ga0102590, IMG submission 76859) | Arabidopsis root microbial communities from the University of North Carolina, USA - plate scrape MF_Col_mMF | ecosystem: Host-associated > Plants > Roots > Endosphere | place: USA... | reverse complement strand
TGATCGACGACATGGTGGCCTCGGCGCTGAAATGGTCCGGCGGCTATGTCTGGGCCTGTAAGAACTACGACGGCGACGTGCAGTCCGACACGGTCGCGCAGGGCTACGGCTCGCTCGGCCTGATGACTTCGGTGCTGCTCACCCCCGACGGCAAGACCGTCGAGGCGGAAGCCGCCCACGGCACGGTGACCCGCCACTACCGCGAGCACCAGAAGGGCAAGGAGACCTCGACCAACTCGATCGCGTCGATCTTCGCCTGGACGCGTGGCCTCGCCCACCGCGCCAAGCTCGACAACAATGCCGAGCTCGCCAAGTTCGCCAACACGCTAGAGAAGGTCTGCGTCGACACCGTCGAGGCCGGCTACATGACCAAGGACCTCGCGCTGCTGGTCGGCGCCGACCAGCGCTGGCTCTCGACCACCGGATTCCTCGACAAGGTCGCCGAGAACCTGACCAAGGCGATGGCGGCGTAAGCCGACCGCAATTTCGCCCGACTGGGCCAGACATCATCACGGGCCGCGCGACCAGCGCGGCCCGTTTCTTTTTGAGGCCCCCCGCGCGGAGATGCGACCATGTCGATCAAGCTTGCTGTCCCTTGCCTGTTGCTGCTCGCTGGCCCGGCCGTGGCCGCCGACCCGCTTCCCGATGCCATCGCCGCGCCGGGCGAGAGCCTCGTGCTCAGCGTCCACGCCGAGGGCGCGCAGGTCTATGAATGCAAGGCCGCCACCGACGGCAAGCTCGCCTGGGCCTTCCGCGAGCCGATCGCGACGCTGCTGTCGGAGGGCAAGACGGTCGGACGGCACTTTGCCGGCCCGAACTGGGAGCTCACTGATGGCAGCGCCGTGACCGCCAAGGCCGCAGGCAACGCCCCTGGCGCAACGCCGGCCGATATCCCCTGGCTGAAGCTGGAGGTCGCCGCCCGCCGCGGCAGCGGCACGCTCACGCCCGTCACAACCGTCCAGCGGATCGACACCCATGGCGGCAAGCTGGACGGCGCCTGCGACAAGGCCGGCGAGTTCAAAAGCGCGCCCTATTCGGCCGAGTATGTTTTCCTGAAGAAGGGCTGAGACCGATGCTCTTCATGGTGATCGAACGCTTCAAAGATCGCGATCCCATCCCGGTCTACCGGCGGGTCCGTGACGAGGGCGTCAAGTTTCCGGAAGGCCTCACATATCATGGCAGCTGGATCGAGCCGAATTTCGACCGCTGCTTCCAGCTGATGGAATGCGACGACGCCCGCCTGCTGCAGGAATGGGTGCTGAACTGCCAGGGCAGTGGCATGACGTTCGAGATCGTGCCGGTCGTGCCCAGCAAGGAAACGCGCGAGCTTGTCGCGCCTTTCCTCGACCGAAGCTAGGCACTACGCCGACGGGCCTTCTTCCCGCTCCGCCTGCGCCAGCTCCGCCAGCGCAAGGTCGCCGGTGTCGGCGAGCCGTGCCTTGGCGGTGGTGTGGACGTGGTCGGCCAGCGTCGGCATGCGCTCGATCAGGGCATGAAAGTCCTGGGCGTCGAGCACGAGCAGGCGCGTCTTGCGCGTCGCGGTCACCGTGCCACTGCGTTTTGTTTTGTGCAGCAGCGCGATCTCGCCGAAGAAGGTGCCGTCGGCAAGGCGCACATGCTGGCTCGGCAGCGCGATCTCGACTTCGCCGGCGGTGATGAAATACATCGACGAGGCCGCATCACCCCGCCGCACCAGGATCTCGCCCTGCTCGATGGTGCGCGCGCGCAAGAGCCGCATGATGTCGGCGATCTCCGCGGCCGACAGATGCGAGAACAGCGGCACCCGCGCCAGCATGCCCCAGGTGACGACGAAGTCGCGCCGCTTCACCTCTTCGGCGAAGGCGGTGGAGATGATCGCGACCGGCAGCGCGATCATGGCAAAACCCGAGATGATGGCGAAGGTGGAGACGAGCTTGCCGAGCGCCGTCACCGGCACGACGTCGCCATAGCCGACGGTGCCGAGCGTCACGATCGCCCACCACATCGCCTGCGGGATGGTGCCGAGCTTGTCCGGCTGCACGTCGCGCTCGATGGCGTAGAGCAGCGAGGCGAAGGTCAGAACCGCGCCGATCAGGATGACGATGCAGCCGATCAGCGCCCGCCGCTCGGCATGCACGGCGGCGAGCAGCGAGCGCATCGCCGGCGAATAGCGGATCAGCTTGAAGAACGGCAGCACGCCGAGCGCCGCCAGCGTCGCGTGCCGGCCGCTCGCGAGCACGATGGCCGCCGGCAGGAACGCCATGAGGTCGATGATGCCGAGCGTCGAGAAGACGTAGCCGAGCCGGTCGGACAACGCCGAGCCCTTGCGCTGGGTGTGGCCCGCCACGGTCCACAGCCGCGCCAGATATTCCAGCGCGAATACGATCAGGGACAGTATGGTGACGGCTTCGAACAGCGTGCCGAACTGCGCGTCGAGTTCCGGCACCGAGGTGAGGATCATCGTGAGGACATTGAGCACGATGATTCCGATGATGAACTTGATGAAGCGCGACCCGGCCGAATAGGCCAGCGGGTCGTGCTCCAGCAATTCATAGAGGCGATCCCGTAAGTCGGGATCACGCAAGCCACGTCCTCGCGGAACGGGGCGCATGGCGGTTTACGCGCCTGCCATCGCTTTTTCGATCGCGGCCAGCGCCTCGGTCGCCTTGGCGCCGTCGGGACCGCCGGCCTGGGCCATGTCGGGCCGGCCGCCGCCGCCCTTGCCGCCGAGCGCTTCGGAAGCAACGCGGACCAGGTTCACGGCGTTGAAGCGCGCGGTGAGGTCGGCGGTGACGCCGACCACGACACCGGCCTTGCCGTCCTCGGTGACGCCGACGATGGCGACAACGCCGGAGCCGATCTGCTTCTTGGCCTCGTCGGCGAGGCTCTTGAGATCCTTCATCTCGATGCCCTCGACCGCGCGCGCCATCAGCTTGACGTCGCCGATCTCGCGCACGCCCGCGGCTGCGCCGCTGCTCGATGATGCGCCGCCACCCATCGCCAGCTTCTTGCGGGCATCGGAGAGCTCGCGCTCGAGCTTCTTGCGCTCCTCCATCAGCGCGGTGATGCGCGCCGGGACGTCGTCGAGCGAGGTGCGCAGCTCGTTCGCCGCGGTCTTCGCCAGCGCCATGGTGTCGTTGGCGTGCCGGCGCGCATAGTTGCCGGTCAGCGCCTCGATGCGGCGCACGCCGGAGGCGACCGCGCTCTCGCCGGTCAGCGTGATCAGGCCGATGTCGCCGGTGCGCTTGACATGCGTACCGCCGCAGAGCTCGACCGACCAGCCGAGCGCGTTGGTGCCGCGCTCGCGCGCGGTGCGGCCCATCGAGACGACGCGGACTTCGTCGCCGTATTTCTCACCGAACAGGGCGCGCGCACCGGCCTCGCGCGCTTCATCGACGCCCATCACGCGGGTGGTCACCTCGTCGTTCTCCAGCACCACGTCGTTAGCGATGTCCTCGACGCGAGCGAGCTCCTCCGCCGTGATCGGCTTCGGATGCACGAAGTCGAAGCGCAGCCGGTCGGGTGCGACCATCGAGCCGCGCTGGGCGATGTGATCGCCCAGCACCTGGCGCAGCGCCTCGTGAATGAGATGCGTCGCCGAGTGATGCGCGCGGATCGAAGAGCGCCTGGAATGATCCACCTCGAGCTGCAGCGCCGTGCCGAGCTTCACTTCGCCGCTCTCGACGGTGCCGACATGCACGAAGAAATCGCCGAGCTTCTTCTGCGTGTCGGTGACGCGGAATTTGATGCCGCCCTCGCCCGTGAGCACGCCGGTGTCGCCGACCTGGCCGCCTGATTCCGCGTAGAACGGCGTCTGGTTCAGCACGAGCGCGCCGGTCTCGCCAGCCTTGAGGCTGGCGACCTCGGCACCATCCTTCACCAACGCCGACACCACGCCCTCGGCGCTCTCGGTCTCGTAGCCCAGGAATTCGGTCGCACCCAGCTTCTCGCGCAGCGGGAACCAGATCGCCTCAGACGCGGCCTCGCCCGAGCCCTTCCAGGACTCGCGCGCCTTGGCCTTCTGCCGCTCCATCGCGTCGGTGAACGCGGCCTGGTCGACGCCGATGCCTCGCGACTTCAGCGCGTCCTGCGTCAGGTCCAACGGAAAACCATAGGTGTCGTAGAGCGTGAAGGCGACGTCGCCGTCGAACATGTCGCCCTTCTTCAAGGACGCGCTCTTCTCGTCGAGAATTGACAGGCCGCGGACCAGCGTCTTGCGGAAGCGGGTCTCTTCCAGCCGCAGCGTTTCCTCGATCAGGTTCTCCGCGCGCATCAGGTCGGGATAGGCCTGGCCCATCTCGCGCACCAGCGCCCAGACCAGCCGATGCATCAGCGGCTCCTTGGCGCCCAAAAGCTGCGCATGGCGCATGGCGCGGCGCATGATCCGGCGCAGCACATAGCCGCGGCCCTCGTTCGAGGGCAGCACGCCGTCCGCGACCAGGAAGGCGGAGGAGCGCAGATGGTCGGCGATGACGCGGAACGAGGCGACATTCTGCTCGTTCGGCCCGCTGCCGAGCGCGGACGAGGTCGCGTCGATCAGATGGCGGAACAGATCGGTCTCGAACACGCTCTCGACGCCCTGCAGAATGCAGGCCATGCGCTCCAGGCCCATGCCGGTGTCGATCGAGGGACGCGGCAGGTCAACGCGCTCCTCCTTCGTCACCTGCTCGTATTGCATGAACACGAGATTCCAGAATTCGAGGAAGCGGTCGCCGTCCTCTTCCGGCGAACCCGGAGGCCCGCCCCAGATGTGCTCGCCGCGGTCGATGAAGATCTCCGAGCACGGGCCGCACGGGCCGGTGTCACCCATCGCCCAGAAATTGTCCGAGGTCGGGATGCGGATGATGCGGTCCTCGGAGAAGCCCGCGATCTTCTTCCACAGCCCCGCCGCCTCGTCGTCGGTGTGGTAGACCGTGACCAGCAGCTTGTCCTTCTTGAGGCCGAACTCCCTGGTGATCAGCGTCCAGGCGAGCTCGATCGCGCGCTCCTTGAAATAGTCGCCGAAGGAGAAGTTGCCGAGCATCTCGAAGAAGGTGAGATGGCGCGCGGTGTAGCCGACATTGTCGAGGTCGTTGTGCTTGCCGCCGGCGCGCACGCATTTCTGCGACGTGGTGGCGCGCTGGTAGGGCCGCTTCTCGACGCCGGTGAAGACGTTCTTGAACTGCACCATGCCGGCATTGGTGAACATCAGGGTCGGGTCGTTGCGCGGCACGAGGGGCGAGGACGACACGATCTCGTGGCCGTTCTCGGCAAAGAAGTTCAGAAAGGTCGACCTGATCTCGTTGACGCCGCTCATGTTCATCCAATCGGGTGTGCTGGAGCATGATCCGGAAAAGTGCGAAGCGGTTTTCCGGAAAGATCACGCTCAAACAAAGAGCTAAAGCGCGATGACTCTCATCGTGCTTTAGGACCCGCTTCTCGCCATCCAAACCGTAACGTTAAGGCTGATATCTGCGGGCCAAAGCGCTTTTAGACAAGGCCAGCTTTCCTGTCCAGAAACTGTGCAGGGAGATCAGAGGGTTGCCGCAGCCGCTCAATCCCGTTGGATAGGACGCGCGGACGCGTTGACAGGCTTGGCCAGCCTGTGGTCTGTACCCATCTGTATCGTACGGCCACGTCGGGAGAGACCGGCTTTAGGCAGCCGGCGCCGAAGGAGCAACCGCCCCGGAAACTCTCAGGCAAAAGGACCGCGTGGCTTTGACAGCATCTGGAAAGAGGCGCCGACGGGCATAAAGCCCGGACAGCGTCCGCCGACGGGATAATACTCTCAGGCACAGCGACAGATGGGGCTTCGACTGGTGTCCTCTGGGGAATCGTCCCCGGGGAACCGCCGAGGGCCCCCAAGATGCTAGCGCACGACCAAGACTCCCTGAAACGAACGCCCCTCTACCACCTTCACGTCTCCCTGGGCGGCAAGATGGTGCCGTTCGCGGGCTATGACATGCCCGTGCAATACCCCGCGGGCGTGCTGAAGGAGCATCTTCATACCCGGGCCTCCGCCGGCCTGTTCGACGTCTCCCATATGGGCCAAGTCCGCTTGCTGCCGAAGTCAGGCAAGGTCGAGGACGCCGCCCGCGCGCTGGAACGGCTCGTGCCGCAGGACATCGTGGCGATCGCGCCGGGGCGGCAGCGTTACGCCCAGTTCACCAATGCCGATGGCGGCATTCTCGACGATCTCATGGTGGCCAATTTCGGCGATCACCTCTTCCTGGTCGTCAACGCCGCCTGCAAGGCCGAGGACGAGGCGCATCTGCGCGCGAATCTGTCCGGTGACTGCGTCATCGAGTCCCTCGCAGACCGCGCGCTGATCGCGCTGCAGGGCCCCAAGGCGGAAGCCGCGCTGGCGAAATTATGTGCAGCAGCGCCCGCGATGAAATTCATGGATGCCGGCCCGCAAGAGGTCGCCGGCATCAAGTGCTTCGTCTCGCGCTCCGGTTACACCGGCGAAGACGGTTTTGAGATTTCCGTCCCGGCCGCCGATGCCGAGCGGCTCGCGAAGACGCTGCTCGAAAACCCTGATGTGCTGCCGATCGGGCTTGGCGCCCGCGACAGCCTGCGGCTGGAAGCCGGGCTATGCCTTTACGGCCACGACATCGACACCGCGACCACGCCGGTCGAGGCCGCGCTGGAATGGTCAGTGCAGAAGAGCCGCCGCAGCGGCGGCGCGCGCGCGGGCGGCTTTCCCGGCGCGGAAAAAATCCTCGCTCATTTCGACAATGGCGCCTCCCGCCGCCGCGTCGGCCTCCGCGCCGAGGGCCGCGCGCCGGTGCGCGAAGGCGCGCTGCTGTTCGCGAATGACGCGGGCGGCGAGCCGATCGGACAAGTCACATCGGGGGGCTTCGGCCCGAGCCTGAATGCGCCGGTCGCAATGGGCTACGTGCCCACGCCTCTCGCCGCGCTCGGCACCAAACTGTTCGCCGAGGTGCGCGGCCAGCGGCTGCCGCTTGCCGTCGCCGCCATGCCCTTCGTGAAAAACACCTACAAACGCTGAGGACGAGACAATGACCACGACGCTGTACACCTCCGACCATGAATGGCTCGCCATCGATGGCGATATCGCGACCGTCGGCATCACCGACTACGCGCAGCAACAGCTCGGCGACGTCGTGTTCGTGGAGTTGCCCAAGGTCGGCCGCACCCTGAAGAAGGCAGAAGCCGCCGCGGTGGTGGAATCGGTCAAGGCCGCCTCCGACGTCTACGCGCCTGTCACCGGCGAAGTGCTCGAAACCAATGCCGAGCTCGTAGCCGAGCCGGCGCTGGTGAACTCTGACGCGCAAGGCAAGGCCTGGTTCTTCAAGATCAAGATCGCCGACAAAAGCGAGCTCGGCGGCCTCATGGATGAAGCCGCCTACAAGGCACATACGGCGTGAGATGAAGCGAACGGCCGCCCCATACTCGGTGTCATCGCCCGCGCAGGCGGGCGATCCAGTACGCCGCGGCCCAACGGCTCGATCACGAACGCCTGCGTTTACCGGGTGCCCCGCCTTCGCGGGGCACGACAAGAACTCCTAGCGAGGACCCATGATGACCGCGCACCGCAAGACCAACGGCGACACCGCCGCCAGTTTCGTTCGCCGCCATATCGGCCCCTCAGTGCGCGATGTCACCGCCATGCTGGAGACCGTCGGCGCCAAAAGCGTCGACGCCCTGATGGCGGAGACGCTGCCGGCCTCGATCCGGCAGGCCGCTCCGCTCGATCTCGGCAAAGCCTTCAGCGAGACCGAGGCGATCGCGCATATGGGCGAGCTGGCCCGGCAGAACCAGGTCTTCACCTCGCTGATCGGCCAAGGCTATTCCGGCACGATCCTGCCCGCGGTGATCCAGCGCAACATCTTGGAGAACCCGGCCTGGTACACGGCCTACACGCCCTATCAGCCCGAGATCAGCCAGGGCCGGCTGGAAGCGCTGCTCAACTTCCAGACCATGATCTGCGACCTCACCGGGCTCGACGTCGCCAACGCCTCGCTGCTCGATGAGGCCACCGCGGCGGCCGAAGCCATGGCGCTCGCGGAGCGGCACTCGCAGGTCAAGGCGCAAGCCTTCTTCGTCGACAAGGACGTGCATCCGCAGACGCTGGCGGTGATGCGCACCCGCGCCGAGCCGCTGGGCTGGACCTTGATCGTCGGCGATCCCCTCACCGATCTCGACAAATCGGACGTGCTTGGCGCGCTGCTGCAATATCCGGGCTCCTCGGGCGCATTGCGCGACCTCAGGCCCGCGATTGCCACGCTGAAGGCCAAGGGCGCGCTCGCGATCGTCGCTGCCGATCTGCTGGCGCTCACACTGATCGCCTCGCCGGGCGAACTGGGGGCCGACATCGCGATCGGCTCTGCCCAGCGTTTTGGCGTGCCGATGGGTTACGGCGGACCGCACGCGGCCTATATGGCGGTGCGCGACGCGCTGAAGCGCTCGCTGCCCGGCCGCATCGTCGGCCTCTCCGTGGATTCGCGCGGCATGCCGGCCTATCGCCTCGCGCTGCAGACCCGCGAGCAGCACATCCGCCGCGAGAAGGCGACCTCCAACATCTGCACGGCGCAGGTTCTGCTCGCCGTGATCGCCTCGATGTACGCGGTCTATCACGGCCCCGAGGGGCTGACGCAGATCGCGCGCAACGTACACCGCCGCACCGCCGTGCTCGCGGCCGGCCTGCGCAAGCTCGGCTTTGCGCTGCAGTCCGAGGCCTTCTTCGACACGCTGAGCATCGATGCCGGCGCCAAGCGCGGCGAGATCGTCGCGCGCGCCGCGGCCGAGACAATCAATCTCGGCATCAGCGACACCAGCCTGCGCATCGCGCTCGACGAGACCACGACGCCGGCGACGGTCGAAGCGGTGTGGCGCGCGTTCGGCGGCAAGCTCGCCTATGCCGAGATCGACGCCGAGACGCGCGAGGCGCTGCCGGACGGTTTGAAGCGCACCACCGCATTCCTGACGCATCCGGTCTTCCAGGTGCATCGCTCGGAGACCGAGATGTTGCGCTATATGCGCAAACTCTCAGACCGCGACCTCGCGCTCGACCGCGCCATGATCCCGCTGGGCTCATGCACGATGAAGCTGAATGCGACCACCGAGATGATGCCGCTGACCTGGCCGGAGTTCGCGACGCTGCACCCGTTCGTGCCGCGCGAGCAGGCCGCGGGCTACCACGTGCTGTTCGCACGTCTTGAGAAGTGGCTGTGCGACATCACCGGCTATGACGCGATCTCGCTGCAGCCCAATTCCGGCGCGCAGGGCGAATACGCCGGCTTGCTTGCGATCCGCGGCTATCATGCCGCGCGTGGGCAAAGCCACCGCAAGATCTGTCTGATCCCCTCCTCCGCCCACGGCACCAATCCGGCCTCGGCCGCGATGGTCGGCATGGACGTGGTGGTGGTGTCCTGCGAGAAGAACGGCGACGTCGACGTCAACGATCTCCGTGCCAAGGCCGAGAAGCATTCGAACGATCTCGCCGCGGTCATGATCACCTATCCCTCGACCCATGGCGTGTTCGAGGAGCACATCCGCGAGATCTGCGACATCGTGCACGGCCATGGCGGCCAGGTGTATCTCGACGGCGCCAACCTCAATGCGCAGGTCGGCCTGTCCAGGCCCGGCGATTACGGCGCCGACGTCAGCCATCTCAACCTGCACAAGACCTTCTGCATCCCGCATGGCGGCGGCGGCCCCGGCATGGGCCCGATCGGCGTCAAGGCGCATCTTGCGCCGTTCCTGCCGGGTCATCCGGCGACGGATGCTGAAGCTCCTGTCGGCCCGGTCTCGGCCGCGCCGTTCGGCTCGGCGTCGATCCTGACCATCTCCTACATCTACATTTTGATGATGGGCGGCGAAGGTCTGAAGCGCGCCACGGAGATCGCGATCCTCAACGCCAATTACATCGCGGCGCGTCTCGATCCGCACTTCCCGGTGCTCTACAAGAACGAAAAGGGCCGCGTCGCCCATGAGTGCATCGTCGATCCCCGGCCGCTGAAGACGACGTCGGGCGTCACCGTGGACGACATCGCAAAGCGCCTGATCGACTACGGCTTCCACGCCCCGACCATGAGCTTCCCGGTGCCGGGTACGCTGATGATCGAGCCAACCGAATCGGAATCCAAGGCCGAGCTGGATCGTTTTTGCGACGCCATGATCGCGATCCGGAAGGAGATCGCCGAGGTCGAGGCCGGCCGCTTCAAGATCGAAGCCTCGCCGCTGCGCCACGCCCCGCACACCGTGCACGACATCGCCGATGATGCATGGAATCGCCCCTACACCCGCGCCGAAGGCTGCTTCCCCGCGGGCAGCTCGCGCACGGACAAATACTGGTCTCCGGTGGGCCGCGTCGACAACGTCTATGGCGACCGTAACCTCGTCTGCTCCTGCCCGCCGGTGAGCGACTACGCGCAAGCCGCGGAGTAAGACACGACGGAGGTCTCGTAGGGTGGGCAAAGCGCAGCGTGCCCACCTTCCGTCTCGATCAGGAAAAGATCGTGGGCACGGCGCCGGCGCGCCTTTGCCCACCCTACGGCACTTGCCGTCCGCCGGTGAGCGATTACGCGCAAGTTGCGGAGCAAGGTTTCGTAGGGTGGGTTAGCAGGCGGCAGCGCGAAGCGCCGTCGCCTGCGTAACCCACCACGTCTGCTTCGCGAAAACGAACCATGGTGGATTACGCCTTCGGCTCATCCACCCTACAGCCTAAGGCACAATCAGCGAACGCGTCTCACGATCCCATCGCCAGAGCCGCTCGTTGGTCAGCTCAGTCCCACCCCACCAGCGACAAATCCGGTTATGGCGCCACATATCATCCTCGCGCGCAAGAATTGAACGCCCGAGTTCAGTCAGCGTGACCTTCCATTCGCTTCTGCCGAAGTAGCGATCCTCATTGTCGAATGCGGGATCGCCCAACAGGACCGGCGGCGCCGAATGCGCCCCCAGTTCAAGCAAGGCATCAAACGCGTCGTTTTCGTCGAACACGTTGCGAAGCCACCTTGCTTCCTCGACGATCCTCGGGTCGGTATGCCCGTCGTTCACAAAATCCAGCAAATCCCTTTCAGTGGCACCGAGTCCCGTGACGCTGTCTGGAAGCTCTTCGAGCACTGCAACCAGCGCAGATCGAAGTCTCGGCAGAATCATCAGATCCGTCATCAGCAGATCGAAACAGGGGTCTGGCGTCTCAGCCCGATAGGCCCGCCAGGCGCGGGTTGCCATCACCAAATGGTTCTCAGTCACCTTGAAGGCCGGCAGCTTCCATTTTGCGACAGACTCCGGATCATAGTTCGCAACGATGTCGTCCGTATGCACCAGGCTCAGCTTGGTCGTGATCTCCTTGTAAGGACGAAGCAGATCCAGCAGCCAGACGATCACCAGCTGATCATTGGGCCGAGGATCAACCCATATTTCGATCGAGTCGAACTTCGCGCACAGCTCGAAGAAGCCAATATCCCGCGTGCCGAAGCCGTCAAGCGATTCGCGACAAACATCGTCGAGCCAATGATCGCCGGGATTGCAATGCATTGCCGATCGACGTTCCAACCCCAACAAGAGTTGCTCTTCGGAAGATAATTTCCTTGAAATAAGACGCAAATAGAATCCGAGCGCAACGTTCGCCAGGCACGACTGGCGAAGCACTTCTGCCGCACGATCGTTCGTTGCCAGGATCAGATGTGACAAGATCGCCTCTCAAAATTGATGAGCACACGTTAGTTAGGCGCAATCAACGTTCGGCTTTCGGGGTCCCACCGCCAGAGACGTTCGTTGGTGAGAAGCAAGCTCACTGCCGCCGCCCCGGCCAGTCAAGATCAGACGCCGCATCGCCCCGCCTCACTGTTACGCACACGCAAAACGAAACGGGCACCGAAGACGTCGGCAACTCAACGTCTTCAGCGCCCACTCCTCGCGAAAAACTTTCGCGTTAAGTCTTACTCCTCCGCCGGCTCCTCGCCGTCGGCGTCACGCTCCGGCGTGCCGGCGAGAATCTGCTCGGCGATCAGGCCGGAGTTCTGGCGGATCGAGGTTTCGATCTTGGCGGTGATGTCGGGGTTGGCCTTCAGGAACGCTTTCGAGTTCTCGCGGCCCTGGCCGAGGCGCTGGCTGTCATAGGAGAACCAGGCGCCGGACTTCTCGACGATGCCGGCCTTGACGCCGAGATCGAGGATCTCGCCCATCTTGGAGACGCCCTCGCCATACATGATGTCGAACTCGACCTGCTTGAAGGGCGGCGCCAGCTTGTTCTTGACGACCTTCACGCGCGTGGTGTTGCCGACCACCTCGTCGCGCTCCTTGATCGCGCCGATGCGGCGGATGTCGAGGCGGACGGAGGCGTAGAACTTCAGCGCGTTGCCGCCGGTGGTGGTTTCCGGCGAGCCGTACATCACACCTATCTTCATGCGGATCTGGTTGATGAAGATCACCATGGTGTTGGACTTGTTGATGGAGGCGGTGAGCTTGCGCAGCGCCTGGCTCATCAGGCGGGCCTGCAAACCCGGCAGCGCATCGCCCATCTCGCCCTCGAGCTCGGCCTTCGGCACCAGCGCCGCGACCGAATCGACCACCAGAACGTCCACCGCACCCGAGCGCACCAGCGTGTCGCAGATTTCCAGCGCCTGCTCGCCGGTGTCGGGCTGCGAGATCAGAAGCTCGTCGATATTGACGCCCAGCTTGCGCGCATAGACCGGGTCGAGCGCGTGCTCGGCGTCGATGAAGGCGCAGATGCCGCCCTTCTTCTGCGCTTCCGCCACCGTGTGCAGCGCCAGCGTGGTCTTGCCCGAGGATTCCGGCCCATAGATTTCCACGACCCGGCCCTTGGGCAGGCCGCCGATGCCAAGCGCGATGTCCAGCCCGAGGGACCCGGAAGAGACCGCCTCGACATCCATCGACCGGTCGTTCTTGCCGAGCTTCATCACCGAGCCCTTGCCGAACTGGCGCTCGATCTGGGAGAGCGCGGCGGCCAGAGCTTTACTCTTGTCCATGGAAGATCCTTCGACGATACGCAGGGCAGTTGTGGACATTGGGTCGTGCTCCTTATGGCGAGGATTCGGGTGCGGGACAAACGATTGGCGAGGCAGCTCGGCGATAAAACCAATGTACCCCATTTGTTCTAGGTTCGCAATATGTTCTTTTGCGGGATCTGTGGGCATGCCCCCCACCCCGGCCCGCCTATGTGCACAACTGAACAGACATCGTTCCCTTTATGGATCCTAATCCAGTCATCACCGCACGGACCGTGGCGGTGTCGGTGACGAGAACGCCGATTGCGCTCCCGCCTTCCTCACACGGATACGGGCGTGCCATGTTCAAGCGACGACGTTTCAAGCAACAGCTGACCCTTCAAGACCGGCTCTCCGCATGGGTGAAGCAGGTCAAGGACGACGCCTCCAGGCTTCCCCCTGGTCCCGAGCGCGACGCTCTGCTCAAGAAGGCCCGTCAGGCCGAGCTGGCCAATCATCTGCACGACTGGGTCAAATCCCCCGGCCTGCAACCGCCGAAATAGCAGGGCAGCCGCGACGTCGTTGCCCGACCAGAGCTGACTGCCGTCAAAGACGCGGCTGCGGGTCGCCGTCATAATTCCGCAATCGTACGGCACCGAACCTTTTCGCGGTCTGGGGTCTTCTTCAGGATGAGACCGCAACTCTGGGGACTTCAGTCATGACCGAAGACAAGCATCGCGAAACGACCAGGCGCAATCCCATGCTTGAGGCGGCGCATGAGGAGATGGTCAAGTTCGAGCGCAAGGAGAACGAGTTCCGCAAGAAGGATCGCGAAGAGCGCGCCAGCGAGCTCCATCTTCCGCTGAACGATATCAAGATCCACTAAAGCCTCGCCGGAGGCCGGCATCGAGACCGACGACGAGGCGCCGGCGAGACCGCCGACGGCGCCCTCCTCCAGAGCCGTAACGGTATTAAAAAACCTCAAAGTGGATTGAAAGCACAAGCAAATTTCCATGCCGCCTACTGTGCATGGGGTTGTTTTGCGGTTTTCGAAAGTTGCGGCCTGCCTACAGCAGCGCCAGCAGCACGAGGCCGATCACCAGCACGACGAAGCCAGCCGCTGTCGCGGCGGCGAATGACCGCTCAACGTTATCCATGATGCCACCCCATTGCCGGCGTGCCACGTTTCCCCCATGGCTGCGCCGAACGGGATGAAATCTTGCCGATGGCTGTGTCCGCAGTTGTGCGAACGGATGTCGAAATTGGGACGGGTGCGGGGCCAGTCTGCGGCCCTCCGGAGCGGTCCGGAATTCGGCCGCCTGTCAGGCTGTCGTAAGCGGAGCCGGCTAGGATGAGGCGGCTATGGTGTTGCAGCCCAGCACCTCAGCCTCCAATAACTCTCTGCCCCGCTTGGCTCTCCCCAGGCGGGGCTTTTTCATGCCTGGCTGCTGGCGCGCGGCTCGCTCTCCTCCTGGGTCAGGCGCAGCGCGAAGGCGCGGATCGTGGGCGCGGCCAACAGCACGATCGGCAGCATCGCGGCCCAGGCGATCAGCCACGACACCATCCAGTGCTCAATGAAGATCATGGCGCTGCCCGCGGGGAAGCTGGCGATCCCCGCCGCGATCAGCGAAGTCAGTCCGGACTGGATGATTCCGAAGACGAAGTGACTGTAGCGGCGGGGAATGCCGAGCATGACGGGCCCATGTTGCTTACCGCCCTCAAGCAAGCAAGCCACGTGCCGCCTCTGCCCGGAGCCGGCCAGGAACTCTGTTCTTGGTCGGAGAACCACGGGGTCAGCCAGATTTTGCCTGTCTGCGGAATATTATGACGAACAACATGTTAGCAATCATGGAAGTGAATCGTGGAGGTCGCCATGAATCACAGGGGCGTCGAGTTTACCGTCGCGAAGACCGCCATCCCCGGCATCTGGCAGTGGCAGTTCCGGATCGGCGACGAGGTCAAGTCCGGCAAGACCGAGACCAGAATCGACCTGCTGGCGATCCGGCGCGTGCAGCTGCGAATCGATCGGGAGCTGAAGCGATCGGCCGGACGAGGGCCTGCGGAGCTCAGCGGGCGGCCGCATCCGTAGCCGCCCGGAATTGATCTGGCGCGGGTTTGGGATTGGACTATCGCGCGCTCATGGCCTTGGGGACGAGGCCATCACGTGCGCGATTCGGTGCCAGCCATGCCGCTCTATTTCTTTCGCATCCGGAATGGCCGGTACTCCGGCTGCGCCGACCAGGCGACGGAATTCGCCGATCGCGATTCGGCCTGGAAAGAGATGACCAATGTCTGCGCCGACATGACCGCCGGCATTGCCCGCAAGCTCCAGGAAAATTCCGAATGGCACATGGAGCTGCTCGACGAGACCAAGGAGCCGGTGTTCCGGATCCGCATCGTCGCCGAAACCCTCGACTAGTCTAGCAAGGCCTTCCGGATCAAGCCCGCGTCAGTCCGCGCTCGGCAGCCGCCGCATGGTGAATTCGATGTCGCCGCCGGGCAGCTCGCGCCAAGTCTCGACCGCGCTCATATAGCCGGCCTTGGGGTAGCGGGTGAAGAAGGCCTGCGCCCGCTCCCGCGCCGCCGCACGCGGCAGCGTGAAGGTCTCGCGCAGATAGCCGTCGCCGACCGTTTGGCCGGGCTTGCCGGCCGGCTTGCGCCGGCGCGCCATCCGTTCGGCAAGATCCCGTGGACGATCGGCCATGTCCTCCCTCCTCTACGCGCTACGCTTGGAGCCAATGTAGGGCGCGGGCTGGACGAAGAGGAGTCCTGTCCGAACGGCACATCGCCGCTCGAACCGGGCCGCGTCAGTTGGCGGCCGTGCCGCTCTTGGACTTCTTCGGCGCGCTGGTTGCGGCCGATGCCTTCGGCGCCGGCTGTTTCGGCGGATCGGAGCGCATGCCGCCCCAGGGATCGTTGGACGCCTTGTTGTCCGGAATCTTCTTCAGCGTCTCCTTGTAGGCCTTGTCGCGCTCGGCTTCCGCGGCCTTCTCCTCGGGGGTCTTGCTCGGGGCATCCTGCAGCAAATTGAGCTGAGGCATTTGCGCATAGGCAGGTCCCGCCACCACGGCCAGCACCGCGGCCAAACGGAAAAGCTTCATCGTCCACTCCTTGATCATTCATGAGGCACGGATCGCCCGCGCCTCGTCATCCTTGTCGCCGCCGGGCCGTTTGGGCCCGCTAGAGCCGATCCGATCGGCACGATTTGGGCCCGTGCAGCCAATCGTCCCAGATCGGCCCGCATTTGGTGCACCCGCTCAGCGCGAGGCCGAGCGCGACCATACTCAAGACAAGGACACACCGGCGCAGCATCGTCCACCCCTACCCAAGCGAGGCATCATATCGGCCCAAGTCAGGCATTTTCAAGCCGACGGGACCGGCGCGAGAGCGGGTGACTTTGCCGCGCCCATGCGCACACAATGGGGCGAAACAACAGGCAATACGGGAGAGTGCGACAGCAATGCCAACGCAGCCAGACGCCGAATTCGGCCTGACCGACGCCAGACGCATCCTCGGTGAGGTCTTTGCGCCCTGGGTCCAGGACCTCAACCTCGCGGTCGAGCGCATCGAGCACGCGCAGCCGGCGGATGCGCCGGACTGGCAGCCGGGCGCGCTCCTGCGCATGCCGTTTTCGGAGCGGCTGTGCCGGAACGGCGGCGTGGTCTGCGGCCAGGCCCTGATGGCGCTCGCCGACACCGCGATGGTGATCGCGATCCTGGCCGCCAATCGCGGCTATCGCCCCATGACCACGGTCGACCAGACCACGCATTTCATGCGCGCGGCCTCCGCGATGGACGTGCTGGCGGACGCGCGCGTGGTGCGGCTCGGACGCACCATGAGCTTTGGCCGCGTCACGCTGCTCTCGGCCGGCGACAACAAGCCGGTGGCGATGGTGTCGAGCGCATTCGCAATGCTTCCGGGCTGAGCATCGGCCCAAAAGAAGAGAGCCGCGTGAGCGCAAAGGCGCACCGCGGCTCTCCATCAGGCTCGTGTCGAGGCAAAGGACCAGGCGCGATTGCGGTCGCACTTGGACCGCGCGCCCCCATTACTTGCCGAGCACTTCGTCGGCGGCAGTGACGATGCTGGCGGTCGGATTCTTTCCGCAATAGGCCCCGAACTTCTTGGCGTTCTCGATGAACACGTCGGTGTCGATGATCGCGTTGTCCTCGTCGCCCTTGTACCAGCCGTCCATCCAGGTCAGCACGACCTGGATGTTGTCTTCGCCGCTCTCGAGGAACTGCTTGCAGCTCATGGTCGACAGGTCCCACTTCACGGCGTGAGCGGGCATCGACGACAGCGAGAGCGCTGCGGCGAACAGAAGCGAAAGCGTGGTCTTCATCGGAATCTCCATCGGCGAGAAACGCCATAAAAGAAAGGCTTGTTGGCAAGGTCGGCAGGAAGTGACTGGCCGCTCAAACGTCGTAAACGAAGTCTGAAGCGCAGTGCAAGTAGCGCCAGTATTGAGTTTAGTTCAACGTAATTTCTATGCACTACTTCACAATCATCATGTTGGATCGACGTCGATGATCGAGAAGCGCGCAGCACAGCGGCACCGTGTTTTCAAGGGTGGAACGATCACCTTCGAAAACAGCGGCATCCCTTGCACCGTGCGAAACATGTCGGCGGGCGGCGCGGCGATCGACCTCGACGCTCCCCTTACGTTGCCGCAATCGTTCACGCTCTCGATCGCGTGCGACGATCTCGTGCGGAATTGTCGCACAGTTTGGCGCAGTGACAAGCGCGTCGGCCTCGCCTTCGTGCAATAACTCGCGCGATGTGAACCAACGTTCGCATCGCATCCACAACACGATGATGATTGCGTGATGCGACGGCGGCGACGCCAGCGCAGTCTTGCACGGGCGGCGGTCGCGGGCGCCTCGTCGTCGCCCGCAAGTGACGCGGCCTCAGACTCAACGATCGGCAGGATGCTGAGTGATCGCGCCTCTCGGATCGTAGCGCTGCCTCCGCGCGCCCCTGCCGGGATCGCGCGTCCGCGTTGAAGCACCAGAGCCGGCCTACGCTATTTCGGCTTCTTGGCGGGTTCGCTCGGGCGGGCTCCGCCCCACGGGTCGTACTTGTCCTTGGGTTCGGGAATGCGCTCGAGCGCGGCCTTGTAAGCCTTCTCGTCGACCTGGGGCTTGTTGTCCGCCTTGGCCGGGTCAGGGGGTTGCCGCCGGCTCTGCGCCTGCGCCGAGGCAGCCGTCAGTGCCAGTACAGCGGCCGCTATGACCAAAATTCTCATTGGTGCAATCCCCTTCGTCTGGGATACAAACTAGCCGGCAATCGCGGAATAGCAATGCCGCGGTCCCAAGGCTCAGGTCGAGGCTTCAGCAAAACTTGATCGGCAGGGACTTCGCCGGATCGCATTCGTGTCTATCTGTTGGCCCGCAGGGGACCTTCACGGATGTTGCGGATTATTGCTCATGCGGCGCTGCTCGCCGGCGCGCTCGCGCTCGGTGCCTGCGGCATTGCAGACAGCCGCGCGCCGGTGCCTGAGTTCATGCGCATCAAGGAGGCCGAGCAGCCGCCGCCGGAAGCGCCTCCCGACGTCAAGCGCCTGGTCCGCGAGCAGATCGATGTCGTCTTCCTGACCACCTCCTATCCGCGCGAGGTGCACGTCGCCCCGCCCCACCGTGAGGTGCGCGGCCCGGGCTGGACCTCCTGCGTCCGCGCGCAACTCACCTCCGCGACCGGCACTTCGCTCGGTGCCCAGACCTACATCGTGACGATATCAGGCGGAAAGGTCGTCGACCGCCGGCGCGCGGAAGCCGACGACATCTGCGGCACCGAGACTTACGAGCCGATCTAGTCGTCCTCGCGAAACGTTGCGTCGGTCGTTTTCAGACTCGGTCATCGAATCGCGCTGGCACAGCGAAATCGCCGCCGCTATAGCCACGCCATGTCCGACTTCGCCGCACGCTACGAAGCCTTCCGCCGCCGCGACGCTGCGATGGATGGCGTCATCTTCGTCGCGGTCAAGACGACAGGGATCTATTGCCGTCCCGTTTGTCCGGCGAAAACGCCGCTCGCGCGCAACGTCAAATTCTATCGCAGCGCAGCCGCGGCCGAGCATGCCGGCTTTCGGCCTTGTCTGCGGTGCCGCCCCGAGACGGCTCCGTTCTGTCCGGCCTGGAAAGGCACCCGAACGACCGTCGAACGCGCGCTGTCTCTCATCGAGGACGGCGAGCTCGATCGCGGCGGCGTGGATCGCCTGGCCGTGCGATTGGGCGTCGGAACACGCCATCTGACGCGCCTCTTCGCCCGGCATCTCGAAGCTTCACCGCTGCAAGTGGCGATGTCGCTGCGCGTGCAGCGCGCCAAGCGCCTGCTGGACTCCACCGGACTTGCGATCGATGCCGTTGCAGAACGCAGCGGCTTTTCAAGCACGCGACGCATGAGGACGGCGTTCACACAGCTTTACGGCCGCCCGCCTTCGGCGTTCCGCACGAAGACGACGGCGAAGGTTCGAAACGGTGCGAGCAGGAGGACATCACGATGAACGTCAGGACCTACGGGACAGTCGACGCCGGACGACAACAAGCCATGAGCGGGCTCGAATTCGTCCAGGGCCTGGTCGCCGGGACCCTGCCTCTCAACACGCTCGCGCAGACCCTCGGCTATGATGTCGTGGAGGCGGAGAACGGCCGCGTCGTGGTCGCGCTGGTGCCGACCGGCGCTCATCTCAATCCGGCAGGCACGGTACATAGCGGCCTCACCGCCACCTTGCTCGACAGCTGCATGGGGCTGGCGGTCCAGTCGACGCTCGACAAGGGGATCGGCCAGACCACGCTCGAGTTCAAGATCTCGCTGCTGCGGCCCATCACGCCGGAGACCGGCCGGATCACGGCCGAAGGCAAGGTCCTGAATTGCGGCCGTCGCATTGGAACGGCCGAGGGACGCGTGACGGATGCGAGCGGCCGATTACTCGCCCATGGCACGACGACGTGCCTCGTCTTTCCGGCATGAAACTGAAGACCAAGCCGCATGAGAAGCGCCGGTTCCGGGAAAATTAAGCAACCGGGCCGGAACGATCACCGCCTCCCCTTCTTGTTACCGCCGAGGGCAGTTTCGGAGGAGGACATGATGAAGACGTTTGCAATTGCGCTGCTGGCCGGCGTGGGTGCGTTGGCAGCGGCTTCTGGCGCGAGAGCGTCGGATATCTATACGAGCAGCGAGTACACCAATCCGGATCTGGTCCAGCAGGTGCGGCTGGTCTGCGACGACGCTGGCCGCTGCTATCGCACGCGCGGCGGTGCGCGCGTGGTCGTGCGCGATTCCTACAATTACATGCCGCGCGAACGCTATTATGAGCGTCGCACCTATCATCGCGATTGGGATGACGGCCCGCGCGCGGGCGTCGGCATTCGCGCACCGGGCGTCAGCGTCGGCGTGGGTGTCGGCGACCGCTGGTAAGCATCAAGGCTTGAGGATCGGGGCCGGACGAGGCAACTCGCCCGGTCCCGTTCGCATGTCCCGTCGGGCGACCGTCACTCGGCCGGCGATTGCTGCTGGAACTGCTCGTACGCCGCAATCGCATCGGCCGCGTACATCAGCGAGGGTCCGCCGCCCATGTAGACGGCCATGCCGAGCGTCTCCTCGATCTCTTCGCGGGTCGCGCCGAGCTTGACCAGCGCCTCGGCGTGAAAACCGATGCAGCCGTCGCAATGCGCGGCAACGCCGAGCGCCAGCGCCATCAGCTCCTTGGTCTTCCTGTCCAGCGCGCCGTCGCGCGTCGCGGCCTGGGCGAGCGCGGAAAATCCTTTCATGGTATCGGGAATGTCGCTCCGCAGCTTCTTCAGGTTGGCGGAGATGTTCCTGGTGATGTCGACGTAGTTCTTGTCCATGGGATCCTCATGAGGTGGATTTGGCTGAGGCCGAAGCCGCCTCGCGCGGCGCGCGCAAGGCGATGTAGATCGCGGGGATCACCAGCACGGTGAGCAACGTCGAGGAGGCAAGCCCGAACAGGAGCGAGATCGCCAGCCCCTGAAAGATCGGATCGAGCAGGATCGTCGCCGCACCGATCATGGCCGCAAGCGCCGTGAGCAGGATCGGCTTGAAGCGGACTGCGCCGGCCTCCAGCACCACCTCGCGCAGCGACTTGCCGTCGCCGCCGCTGTGCCTGATGAAATCGACGAGCAGGATCGAGTTGCGCACGATGATGCCGGCCAGCGCGATGAAGCCGATCATCGAGGTGGCGGTGAACGGCGCCCCCAGCAGCCAGTGCCCGATCAGGATGCCGATCAGCGTCAGCGGGATCGGCGTCAGAATGACCAGCGGCAGGCGAAAACTCCTGAACTGGGCGACGACCAGCACATAGATGCCGAGGATGGCCGCACCGAAGGCGGCGCCCATGTCGCGGAACGTCACCCAGGTGATCTCCCATTCGCCGTCCCACAGCAGCGTGGGCCGCGACTCGTCCGAGGGCTGGCCGTGCAGGCTGATTGCTGGCTTCGGCAGCTTGCCCCAGTCATGCGCATCCACTCGATCGGCCACCGCGAGCATGCCGTAGAGCGGCGCCTCGAAGCGCCCGGCGAGCTCGGCCATCACCATGTCGGCGAAGCGGCCGTCGCGGCGGAAGATCGTTGGCGAGCCCTCCTCCATGGTGGCCTTCACGACCTGACCGAGCTCGACCACCGTCTTGCTGCCCGGCAAGGTGTTGGCTGGCACCGGCGTCGATGCCAGCGCCTCGTCCCAGACCAGATCGCGCTTGCCAAGACGCACCGCGATCTCGATCGGGTTGCGGTCCTCGCCGCGATGCGAATAGCCGATCGAGATGCCCCCGAACAACGCCTGGATGGTGTCGTAGACATCGCGCTGCTCGACGCCGAAGAACTCCAGCCGGTCCTGATCGATCGAGAGCCGCAACCGTGGCCGCTTGGCGCCGATGGAATCGTCGATGTCGACGATGAACGGAACTTCCGCGAAGACTTTCTTGAGCTCGGCGGTGACCGCACGACGCGTGGCCGCATCGGGACCGTAGACCTCGGCGAGCAGCGTCGACAGCACCGGCGGCCCGGGTGGCACCTCGACCACCTTGATGCTGGTGCCCGCGGGCGAATCGAGCGCCTTCAGCTTTTCGCGCAGCTCGAGCGCGATCTCGTGGCTCGCGCGCTTGCGCTCACCGCGCGCGGTCAGGTTCACCTGCACTTCGCCGAGCTCAGGCCTCTCTCGCAGGTAATAGTGCCGCACCAGGCCGTTGAAATTGAAGGGCGCCGGCGTGCCGGCATAGGATTGCAGCGAGGTGACCTCCGGCAATTGCCGCGCGATCTCGGCCGCGCCGAACAGCGTGCGCTCGGTCGCCTCCAGGCTCGCGCCTTCCGGCAGGTCGACCACCACGGCAATCTCGGACTTGTTGTCGAACGGCAGCAGCTTGACCGTCACCGACTTGGTCGCAAACAGCGTCATCGACAGCAGCGTCGCGATGCCGACGCCGAGCAGGAAGATCCAGGCCGACCGCTTGCTCCGCACGATTGGCGTGGCGAAGCGGCGGTAGAGCCGACCGAGCCTGCCCTCGTCGTGTGCGGCATGCGCGGAGGCAATTTCGCCCTTTGGGGCGAGCTTGAGCATCAGCCAGGGCGCGACCACCATCGCGACGAAGAACGAGAACAGCATGGCCGCCGACGCGTTGGCCGGGATCGGCGCCATATAGGGGCCCATCAGGCCCGACACGAACAGCATCGGCAGCAGCGCGGCGACCACGGTCAGCGTCGCGACGATGGTGGGATTGCCGACCTCCGCCACCGCCTCGATGGTCGCCTGCAGGCGCGGCCGGCCGTCGCGCATGCCCCAGTGCCGCGCGATATTCTCGACCACGACGATGGCGTCGTCGACCAGAATGCCGATGGAGAAGATCAGCGCGAACAGGCTAACGCGGTTGATGGTGTAGCCCATCAAATTGGCCGCGAACATCGTGAGGAGAATCGTCGTGGGAATCACGACGAAGGTCACCAGCGCCTCGCGCCAACCGATCGCAACCGCGATCAGGACGACGATCGAGACCGTCGCGAGGCCGAGGTGGAACAAGAGCTCGTTGGCCTTCTCGTTGGCCGTCTCGCCATAGTCGCGCGTCACCGTCACCTGGATATCTTCAGGAATGAGGCGCGACTTCAAGCCGTCGAGGCGCTTGGCGATATTCTCGGACACCACGACCGCGTTGGCGCCGGCGCGCTTGGCGAGCGCCAGGCTCACGGCCGGCGTCCGCGCCCACTGCCCCTCAGGGTTGCGCGAATCCGTCCAGACCCGATGCTCGACGGTGCTCGGACCGATCACGACAGAGGCGACGTCCTTGACGTAGACCGGCCGGCCGTCGCGGCTCGTGATCAGCAACAACCCGATATCGGGAATGCCTGACAGCGTCTGCCCCGCCGCGACGCTCCGAACGATGCCGGCATCGCGGACCTGCCCGGCCAGGAACGAGCGATTGGCATCCTTCACCTTGGCCACGAGCTGCTGCAGCGTGACACCGAACAGCGACAGCTTCTCCGGATCGGGCTCGACCCGGATCTGTTGCGCCGCGCCGCCGGAGATGTAAGTGAGGCCGACGTCATCGACCTTCATTAGCTCCGCGCGAACCTTGTCGGCGAGCTCGTAGATGTCCTTGTCGGTCCAGCGGCTGGCGGCCTCAGGCTTCGGCGATAGCGTGAGCACCGTGACCGCGACGTCGTTGATGCCGCGGCCGACGATCAGCGGCTCGGGGATGCCGACGGGAATGCGGTCGAGATTGGCGCGGATCTTCTCGTGCACCCGCAGGATAGCGTCCTCGAACTTGGTGCCGACCAGGAAGCGCGCGGTGACCATCACGCGGTCGTCCTCGGTCTGGCTATAGACGTGCTCGACGCCGTCGATGCCCTTGACGATCGATTCCAGCGGCTTGCTCACCAGCTCCACCGCGTCGGGCGCGCGCAGGCCGTCGGCATTGACCCGGATGTCGACCATGGGAACGCTGATCTGTGGCTCCTCCTCGCGCGGGATCACGACGACCGCGATCAACCCCACGACGAGCGCCCCGATCAGGAACAGCGGCGTCAGCGGCGATGCGATGGTCGAGCGGGTCAGCCGCCCTGACAGACCGAGATTCACGGCTGCACCAATTGGTCACCAGGGCGGATGCCCGACAGGATCTCGAGCCCATCGGGCAGCGAAGGCGTCGGCATGTCGCGGCCGCGCTGCACCGGCACGTCGATCGTCGTGTCTCCTTTCCGGAGCTGGACATAGTCGATGCCGAACCGTGTCGTCACATAGCCGGAGGGAATGACGAAGGCCGGCCGGGTGCCGCCGGCAATCCAGACCCGCAAGCGATCGCCGACGAAATACTCCCCGAGCCCCGCGACAGTCGCGTCCGCGATGACGCGCCCCTCCTCGATCTGGGGATAGACGAGGTCGACCACGCCCCATTTCGAGGCCTCGCCTCCCAGCTCCGCGCCGTCGACGCGCACCTTGTCGCCGGCCCTCAGGGAGCGCGCGTGGCGCTCCGGAACGCGCAGCCGCAGCTTGAAATTCTGCGCGGCGACCGTGACGATCGGGTCGCCCGCGAGCACGACGGACCCCACGGTGATGAGCCGCTTCAGCACACGCCCGTCCGCCGGCGCGAGCACCTGGCCCTGGTTGAGCTGCTCGTTGATGACGGCGCGCTCCGCGGTTTTGGCGCGCAAGCCGTTGTCGGCGACATTGAGTGCCGTGCGCTGCTCGTCGAGCTTGACGCGTGGCAGGATGCCGCGCTCGACCAGCCCTTCGGTCCGAGTGAAGTCGAGTTGCGCCTGCTTGGCCTGGGCCTGCAGCGCCTCGATCTGCGCGTCGAGCGATTTCATTTGCAGGACGAGCTTCTCGTCGCCGATCGCCGCGATGACCTGGCCTGCGGTAACGCGATCCCCTTCCCGCACCTTGAGCTGGACGACGGTGCCGCCGATGCGGCTACGTGCGGGGACCACGCTGATGCTCTCGACGGTGGCGAAGACGGCCTTCTCGTCGCTGACCATCTGCTGCGCAACGGTCAGCGTTGCCGCGGCGGCAGCGGACCCCGTCGGTACTCCGATCGCCGCCCACGCGGCCACAAGCCCCAGGCGCGCCAGATATTGCATGGAACACATCCGTGTCGTCATTGACTTCATCACGCACCACGCACCGCGCCGCGGCGCCCTCTCATTTCATCGGCATCGGGCAAAGGCGTGTTGATCTCGCGCAAAGCGCGCCCGCCCGCAATTGCCTAGGCTTCACTTCGTCCTTGCGGACTTCGGCGCGCAAAACACTTGGTAGAGCGTCTTCAGGATTTCTCGCGCCGGCTCGCTGGCGATCGAATAGAAGATCGTCTGCGCGTCGCGCCTGGCGGCGACCAAGCCATCCTTGCGAAGGAGCGCAAGATGCTGGGAAACCGTGGAGTCGCGCAGGCTCAGAAACTCGGCCAGTTCGCCGACCGACCGCTCGCCGTCGATCAACTGGCAGATGATGAGGAGACGGTGACGGTTCGAAAGTGCCTTGAGCAACTCGCTCGCCTGATCCGCCGCCCGCTCCATGATCTCGCTATCTATTTTCATACTTGCGTATATACGCAATTACGAATATATAGTCAAGCGCTGCACGACAGCCGGCACTGAACCGGCGAAGCGGCCTGATCCAACGGAGGATACCCATGGCGGAGATTGTCGTAGTCGGAGCCGGACTGAGCGGAACGCTGATGGCCTATGAATTGCTACCCCAGTTACGAAAGGAGGACCGCCTCAGCGTCGTCTCGCAAGGTGCGGTCTATCATTTCGTACCTTCGAATCCATGGGTGGCGATCGGCTGGCGCAAGCGCGAAGAGATCGAGATCGATCTCGCGGACATCATGAAACGCAAGGGCGTGCGGCTGCTGACGCAGGGTGCAAAGCGCGTCCATCCCGAGGAGAACCGTGTCGATCTCGGCGACGGCACCTCGATCGACTATGACTATCTGGTCGTCGCGACCGGTCCCGAACTTGCTTTCGACGAAATCCCCGGCCTCGGGCCGCAAGGTCATACGCAGTCGATCTGTCACGTCGATCACGCCGCGCATGCGAAAGACGCGTTCGAGAAGCTCGCGGCGAACCCCGGTCCGGTCGTGATCGGCGCCGTTCAGGGCGCCTCCTGCTTCGGGCCGGCCTACGAATTCCTGTTCATCCTGGAAACGGAGCTGCGCAGGCGCAAGCTGCGCGACCGGGTGCCGATGACCTTCGTCACCTCGGAGCCCTATATCGGCCATCTCGGACTCGACGGCGTCGGGGATACCAAGGGCCTCCTCGAAAGCGAGATGCGGGAGAAGCACATCAAATGGATCACCAACGCCCGCGTCGACAAGATCGACCCCGGCTTGATGACGGTCGAGGAGCTTTCCGACAACGGCACGTCCCGCAAGGCGCATGAGCTGCCATTCGTCTATTCGATGATGCTGCCCGCCTTTCGCGGCGTCGAGGCGGTGCGTGGCATCGAGAAGCTGACCAATCCGCGCGGCTTCGTCATCGTCGACAAGCATCAGCAGAACCCTGCCTTCCCCAACGTCTTTGCGGTCGGCGTTTGCGTCGCGATCGCCCCCGTTGGCGCGACACCGGTGCCGGTCGGCGTCCCCAAGACCGGCTTCATGATCGAATCCATGGTGACGGCGACCGCGATGAACATCGGCGCCCTGCTCCGCGGCAAGGCACCGACGGCGCAGCCGACCTGGAACGCGATCTGCCTCGCCGATTTCGGCGATTCCGGCGTCGCCTTCCTCGCGCAGCCGCAGATTCCGCCGCGCAACGTCAATTGGTCTTCCAAGGGCGAATGGGTGCACCTCGCCAAGGTCGCCTTCGAGAAATACTTCCTGCGCAAGATGCGGCGCGGTGAGAGCGAGCCGTTCTACGAGCGCTTCCTGCTCGACAGGCTGAACATCGCCAAGATCAAGGAGGTCCGAACCGGCACATGAGCACGACACGCCAGATCGTCTGCGGACATTGCGGGCGCATCAACCGCCTGCCCGCCGAGCGCACACCGGAAGGTGCGCGCTGCGGCGCCTGTCATCAGCCGATGTTCACCGGCCATCCGATCGAGGTGGACGAGAACGGCTTCGACCGCCATGTCGCCAGCAGCGACATTCCCGTGCTGATCGACGTCTGGGCACCATGGTGCGGACCTTGCCGTGCCATGGCTCCGATGTTCGAGCGGGCGGCACAACAGCTCGAGCCCGGCGTGCGTCTGTTGAAGCTGAATTCGGACAACGCACCCGCCTTGTCGTCGCGACTGAACATCAGCGGCATTCCGACGCTGCTCTTGATGCGCGGCGGCCGCGAGATTGCCCGCCAATCCGGCGCGATGGATGCGCGCAGCATCGTCGCCTGGACCGAAACCAACCTGACCCGTACCTAAGAAGGAGCCTGCCATGAATGTCGATAAAGCCGTCCTCGCCTTTGCGGGGTTCGTCGTCCTGCTCGGTCTCGCACTGGGCACCTATGTCAATGCGTATTGGTACCTGCTGACGGCGTTCGCCGGGCTGAACATGTTGCAGGCCTCGTTCACGGGCTTCTGCCCGGCAGCGATCGTGTTCAGGAAGCTTGGCCTGAGCAGCGGCTGCGCGTTCTCCTGAACGCGCCAATGCAGCCAGTGATGCGGGGGAATTTGCCATGACCGACGACACCTTCATTGAGGGACCGCTCTACGAGAAGCGTAGGAAGGTCTATCCGCAGTCGGTCCACGGGCCGTTCCGCCGCATCAAATGGGCGATCCTCTGCGTCACGCTGGGGGTTTATTATCTCCTGCCGTTCGTGCGCTGGAATCGCGGCCCCGGCCTGCCCGACCAGGCCGTGCTGATCGACCTGCCGCATCGCCGCTTCTATTTCTTCTTCATCGAGCTGTGGCCGCAGGAGGTCTATTATTTCACCGGCCTGCTGATCCTCGCGGCGATGATGCTATTTCTGATGAACGCGGTCGCGGGCCGGCTGTGGTGCGGCTATTTGTGCCCGCAGACGGTGTGGACCGATCTGTTTTACGCGGTCGAGCGCTGGGTCGAAGGCGATCGGCGCGAGCGCATGCAGGGCGACAAGCGCTACTGGACGTTCGGTCACATCCGCAAGGTCGCGCTGAAGCATTTCCTCTGGATCATGATCGCCTGGTGGACCGGCGGCGCCTGGGTGCTGTATTTCGACGACGCGCCGACGCTGGTGAAGGAGCTCGCCACCTTCCAGGCCCCGTTCATCGCCTATCTCTGGATCGGTATCCTCACCGCGACGACCTACGTCTTCGCCGGCCACGCCCGCGAGCAGATGTGCATCTACATGTGCCCGTGGCCGCGCATCCAGGCGGCCCTGACCGACGAATGGGCGCTCAACGTCACCTATCGGCGCGACCGCGGCGAGCCGCGCATGTCGGTGAAGAAGGCGGAAGCCGCCCGCGCCCTTGGTGATGTCGCCGGTGACTGCGTCGATTGCCACCAGTGCATCAATGTCTGCCCGACGGGCGTCGATATCCGTCACGGCATCCAGCTCGGCTGCATCCAGTGCGGCCTGTGCATCGATGCCTGCGACAACGTCATGCAGGAGATCGGCCGGCCCAAGGGCCTGATCGGCTACGACACCGACATCAACATGCAGCGCCGGCGCGAGGGCAAGCCGCCGATCTACCGCATCGTGCGCCCGCGCACGTTGATCTATACGGCGGCGATCGCGATTGTTGGCAGCATCATGCTGTACACGCTCGCCACACGCGCCACGATGGACGTCAACGTGCTGCACGAGCGCAATCCCCTGTTCGTCCAGCTCTCGGATGGCGGCGTGCGCAACGACTACACCGTGCGCATTCTCAACAAGGGCGCGCAGCGATCGTTTGCGCTCAAGGTGTCAGGCCTGCCGGGCGCCACGGTTCGCGTCGCCGGTGTCGAGCCGGGCCCCGACGGCAACCCGATCATTCAAGTTGGACAGGATCAGACCCGCGAGGTGCGAATGTCGGTGCAGGTTTCGGCCGACCGCGTGCCTAGGTCCGCGATCGATATCGGAGTTGAGATCACCGATATCGGCAGCGGAGAACGCGCCGATGCGCGCGATCATTTCGTACCGAAGGAGTGAGGCGGATGCTCGGGAACAATCGCCTCACGCCATCGCACGTTGCAGCCTCGACTGCGCGCGCGGGGCCATGACAACATCAGGCGCGAGCTGGACGGAACTGTCGTCGGCGATCTCTTCCGTCACGACGTTGAAGCGAACGAGCTGCGCCTGGCCAAATGCAGTCGAGATCGCGACGTCGGCGGCGTCGCGGCCACGGGCAATGACGATCCGGCCGAGGCGCGGATGGTTGTGGCGCGCGTCGAACGTGTACCAGCGACCACCGATATAGGCCTCGAACCAGGCGCTGAAATCCATCGGCGCCGGATCGGGGGGCACTCCGATATCGCCGAGATACCCGGTGCAATAGCGCGCCGGAATATTCATGCAGCGGCACAACGTCACGGCCAAATGGGCGAAGTCCCGGCATACGCCGATGCGCTCGGCATGACCTTCGGACGCCGTGCGGTCACCGCGTGCGAACTGATAGCCGAACTGGATGCGGTCGTGGACATAGTTGCAAATCGCCTGCACGCGCTGTCCGCCGCCTTCTATCGAGCCGAAGGTCGACCAGGCCATATCCGCCAGTTTTTGGGTGTCGCAATAACGGCTGCCGAGCAGGTAAACCAGCGCGTCGTCGGGCAGGTCCTGTAGCTGAACCTGAGCTGCGAACGGTGCCGTCGGCTCGGGAATGCCGGAATCTTCGATCACGAAGTCGTTGCGGATCTCGATCAGGCCGCTTGGGGCGACCAGACGGGTGCAGACGTTGCCGAAGGCATCGAGATAATCCCTGGTGGCAACATCGGGCGTGGTCCGGATGGCGTGCGGGGACGAGAGATCGCCCTGCCGGGACGGATGCACGCTCAGCATCAGGATCATCGGGACGTCTTGAAGGCAGTTGAAGGCAATGTCGTAGCCGGCGCGAATCTTCAAGATCGTCTCCTCGGAGTCGTCGTTGACCTTGGCAGCAAACACCTGCCCGGGCGCGTTCGTTCCGCGTCTTCGGCTGCAGTGCTGCTGAAATGAAGGGCAATTGCGCCTGTTGTCCCCCTTCCTCTGCCGGCCCCCTCGAATCCCGCTTGGACCGGGGACGAAAGCAGGGTCATATGGCCGCGGGCCAGAAGCGAGCACATGACAACCTACGCCGTCCACCACAGAACGCTCTACCGCTACCGTCAGCCGGTGAAGCTCGGGCAGCACCAGCTGCTGTTTCGGCCGCGCGACAGCTATGACCAGCGCCTGCTGGACTGCCGGCTCGTGATCCGGCCCGCCCCCGCCGAAGTCCGCTGGATTCACGACGTCTCGGGCAATTGCCTCACGCTGGTCGATTTCGACACCGTGAGCGACCAGCTCGAGTTCGACACCACCATCGAGCTCGATCATACGCCGGAGAACACGCCGGACTTCCGCATCGAGGACTATGCCCGCGAGCATCCGTTCGCCTATGCCGACAGCGAGCTGCCGGATCTCGAACCCTATATGCGTCGCCATCATCCCGACGACGGCGAGGTGGAGGAGTGGCTGGCCAAATTCGTGCCTCCGGAGAGCCGGCGGCCCACGGGCCAATTGTTGATGACGCTCAACGAAGCCATTGCCGAGAGCTTCTCCTACCAGCGCCGGACGATGCGGGGAACACAGACGCCTGCGGAGACGCTCGAGCTGCAGCAGGGGACATGCCGCGATTTCGCGCTGCTGATGATGGAGGCAGCACGCGCGCTCGGCTTCGCCGCCCGCTTCATCACCGGCTATGTCTACGTTGCCGATCGCGACGGGCCGGTGCGGCTCGGCGGGGGCTCGACCCACGCCTGGTGCTCGATCTACGTGCCCGGCTCGGGTTGGGTGGAGTTCGATCCGACCAACGGCATCGTCGGCAATCGCGACCTGATCCGGGTCGGCGTCGCCCGGACGCCTGAGCAGGCCATTCCGCTCTGCGGTTCCTATTGGGGGGCGCCCGAGGATGATCTCGGCATGGAAGTCTCTGTGAATGTGAAGACGGAACTGGCGGCTCCGGCCGACCAGCCGGCCGCGCAGCATTCGCTATCGTCAACGCAACGTTAACAATTTCACGCAAATTGCCGCGGCGCCCGAACGGCATTTTCCATCCTATGCGCTAGCATGCCCACATAACGCGGGCTCGGCCCGCGTGAATGGGGACGATGGGACGTGGTCGATATCGCGCAGCAGGCGGCGATCAATCCAGCATCTGATGCCGGAACGGCGCGCGCGCGCGTCCCGCTCATTGCGATCGACCCAGGCCAATGGCGCGCACTCGCGCAGCGCGCGGTCGAGCCGAACGGATATTACCTGCCCGCCTGGGAGCTCGCCGTCAGCGCCACCGCGCGCGGCCGCACCAACGCTTCGGCGCTGCCCGCATTCGACGGTTCTTCGACCCGGCTGATCGGGCTGATGCCCGTGATCTCGCTGTGGCATGCCCTCAAGATTCCCCTGCCCGCGCTGGTGAGCGCGCATCCCTACGGCACGCTGTGCAGTCCGCTGCTCGACCGCGACGCCCCGATCGAGGCGGCCGCGTCCCTGTTGCAGCAGGCGCGCGCGGCCGGCGCGCATGCGCTGGTGCTGAATGACATCGCGCTCGACGGTGCCGCGATGAATGCAGTCAGGCAGGTCCTGAGCCGTGACGGCCTGAAGCCGCGCGTGCTGTCCTCCTACATGCGCGCCAGCCTCGACGCGACGCAGGATGCCGAGACGCTGCTGCGCGACGCACTCGGCACCAAGAAGCTCAAGGAGCTGCGCCGCCTGCGCCATCGCCTCGAAGAGCACGGCCCTGTCGCGTTCGATGTCGCACGCCGGCCGGACGAGATCGGGCCCGCGCTCGAAACCTTCCTGCAGCTCGAAGCCAGCGGCTGGAAAGGCAAGCGCGGCACCGCATTGGTCCAGCATGCGGGCGATGCGGCCTTCATCCGCCGCGCTGTCCCGGCGCTGGCGGAGACCGCGCAATGCGAGATCATCACACTTCGCGCCGGCACGACGCCGATTGCCGCCGGCATCGTGCTGCGCCATCAGGATCGCGCCTTCTTCTTTAAGCTCGGCATCGACGAGCGCTTTGCAAAATATTCGCCGGGCGTGCAGCTCACGCTCGACCTCACCCGCCATCTCTGCGCCGATCCTACAATTGCCAGTGCGGATTCCACCGCGAGCGCCGATCACCCCATGATCAACCCGATCTGGCGCGGCCGCTTTGCGGTCGGTGACGTGCTGATCCCGCTGCGGCGGCACGATCCGGTCGTGACGCTGATTCACGGCGCGCTCATCGGCCTCAACGCCGCGCACGAGACCGCGCGACGCGTCGTTCGCCGGCTGCGCAAATAGGCGAACTTACTCCGCCGCCTCTGCGTTGATCTCCGCCGAGACCTGGCGGATGGCGCGGGCGAGCAGGTTCGGATCCTGCGCGCCGGAGACGGCGTATTTCTGCGCGAACACATAGGTCGGCACGCCGGAGATGCCTTTCTCGGCGGCTTCCTGCGCATCCCCTGACACGCGCGCGACGTCTTCGTCGGTGGCGAGGCGCTTGCGGACGTCCTCGGCATCGAGGCCGATCTCGGCGGCCGCCTGCACCAGCACATTCACGTCGGTGAGATCGCCGCCGTCGCGGAAATACAGCTCCATCAGGCGCTGCTTCATCTCGGGCGCCTTGCCGATCGCCTCCGCCCAGAGGATCAGACGATGGCAGTCGGTCGTGTTGGGCTGGCGCGCCACCAGCTCGGGCTTGTAGACGAGGCCCTCCTCGCTCGCGGCCGCGACGACGCGCCCCGCAATGCCCTTGTAGGCTTCGACCGAGCCGAACTTCTGGGTGAGATAGGCCTCCCGGCTGATGCCCTCGCGCGGCACCCAGGGATTGAGGAAGAAGGGGCGGAAATTAAGCTTGACCGGGACATCCGGCACCAGCGCCAGCGCGCTCTCGATGCGGTGCTTGCCGATATAGCACCAGGGGCACACCACGTCGGAGACGACGTCGATCTGGAGCGGTTTCAGCGTGCTCATGTCAGGCGCCTCCTTCGGGCAATACGGGTTCGTCGGAAGATAAGCCGAACCCGCTCCGAGGCAAGAGCGCCAAGGGGGCCGCTAAGTCATGGCTGCTGCCATCTGCCTGAGCCGCTCGGCGGTGCGCTCGTCCGCCGGGAAGAACGTCTCCAGCGCCAGCTCCGACAGGGTGATGTCGACCGGCGTGCCGAACACCATGGTGGTGGAGAAGAAACTAAGTATCTCGCCTGCGTGGCGCAGCTTGAAAGGAATCGCGACACTGTCGCTCGACAGCGGCGCCGCACGCGCCGGCATGGGATAGCTCTTCAGATCGTTGTAGAGCTTGATCAGCCCGGGGTCTGCGGTCGCCTCGCACTGCCGGTGCAGGCGTTCCAACAGGTGCCCGCACCATTCGGCGAGATTGACCGTGCGCGGCGCCAGCGCCTCGGGATGGAAGGCGAGCCGCAGCACGTTCAACGGCTGGCCGAGCAGGTGCGGCGGAATGCCCTCGAGTAGCGGCGCCACCATGCGATTGGCGGAGACCAGGTTCCAGTGCCGGTCGACCGCAAGCGCGGGATTGGGCTCGTGCGCCTTGAGGACGAGGTCGATCGCCTGGCGGGCTGATTTCAAGGCGGGATCCTCCAGCGGACGCTGCTGGAAGGCCGGCGCGTAGCCGGCAGCAACCAGCAGCACGTTGCGCTCGCGCAGGGGCACGTCGAGACGCTCGGCGAGCCTGAGCACCATGTCGCGCGACGGCGCGGCGCGGCCGGTCTCGACGAAGCTGAGGTGCCGCGCCGAAATCTCGGCTTCGCCGGCGAGATCGAGCTGGCTCATGCGGCGGCGCTGCCGCCATTCGCGCAAATGGTCGCCGATATGGACCGGCTGGCTGCGTTCGGACCGTGCCGTGGATGCATGTGCGTTCATGATCGGAAACCTATCACGCAGATTTCGGCCCTTCCATTACCAGCGAGGTAATCGAATTGGCTCTCGGACCAGCGCATCTTCGGTCGCAACAGGAGATGACCATGATCGCGCTGCTGCTCTACCGAACCGTTGCCGACCACGTTCTCCCATGGGCCATGACGCTCGCCACCCGCCTGCTGGCGCGCAGCCTCAACATGCCCGAGCCGCTGGTGCATTCGACCGGTGACTACGTGGTCGCGCAGGTCATCGCCTTCGAGCATGGCGTCGGCAGGAGCCTCTGCCCGTTCCGCCTCGCCCGCCTGCTCCGCGCCTGGTGGCGCGGACGGCAGTGAGTTTCACCCCAGCCCAGCCAAGGAGACTACCGATGATCGACGCATCCACCTTCCTCCGCCGCGCCCTGCTCGCCGACGCAATCTTCAGCGGCGTCGCCGCGCTCGGCTTCACCTTCGGCGCGAGCGCGTTCGCGGCTCTGTTCAATCTGCCGGAAGCATTGCTGCGCGAGACCGGCCTGTTCCTGATCGCCTATGCCGCGCTGGTCGGCTGGCTGGCCTCGCGCGCCTCGGTGGCGAAGCCGCTGGTGCTGCTGGTCGTGGTCGGCAATGCGGCCTGGACGGTCGGCAGCATCGCGCTGCTGCTCTCCGGCGCGGTGTCGCCGAATATCGCCGGCGAGCTCATGGTCGTCGCGCAGGCCATCGCCACCGGCGTATTCGCGGAGCTGCAATATGTGGGGTTGCGGCGAAGCAGCACCGTTGCGGTCGCGTGACCCTCTCGTGTCCCGGACGCGCTGCAGCGCTCTTGCGCTGCTGCGCAGAGCCGGGACCCCTGCCGCACGGATCGCTCGCGGATACATGGGCCCCGGCTCAGCAGCGCACCGCTGAAGAAGCGCTGCGCTGCGTCCGGGGCACGAGACCGTAGTTTTTTGCACACCCGTTTCCACAATTGTCATGACGAGCGGAATGTGCGGCACCAAATTGCTCTTTCAACGGGGAGATTCATGGCAGACACGCCTTGGCAATCTCGCGGCAGATTGTGCCCGAGGCTTGCTGTCGCTCGGCGCCCTCTATCTTACCAAAGGGCGCAGGGAAGGCCGGGCGCCGGCGGCACCCGAGTCCGTGTACAAGGAAATGCACACGGGGTGGACTACAGGTGATGCCGGTCGCCCGGCCTTCCCTGCGCGGATGGTTTTAACGGTGTCCTTCGCGCTCTCCTCGGGGAGCGTTGCACTATTGCCCCCGTCACCTCGCCGCTGTTCGATGCGCGTGCCGGTTGGCCGCTGCATCACCGCGAGGCTTGACGCCAGAACCGCGGGCGTCGGGACCACACGACTTCTCCGTCCGCGGACGGCCTGACCTCAGCGCCCGGGGCTCGGTGTGCGCACCCCAGACCATCGACCAAACCGCTGTGACCGCACCGTGTCGTATGCGGATTATGCCGGGACTCAGCGGTCGCCCGCCCCTGTCCCCACGCAACCGCGCCGGCGCTACCGCGTCCACCGCACCCCGGCCCGCATTTCGTGACGATCGCGAAGCGCCCCTCTGGCAGGGCCGGGATGGAGGACGTATGCCACAAATCCGAATTTCGGAAAAGCGATATATTTTTGCCGGGAGGGGTTGACGGGTTTTGGGTGTTTTGCCCGACACCTCTCCTTGAGAAGCATTGCCGCACGCCCCTGGAAGCTATTCGCATCCGCCGTCGTCATGGGCGGCAGCCACATCGCCTTTGAGGGACGTGCCCTACTCCTCTGCCGGATCGTCCATCGCGTCTATTTCCGCCAAGGTAAAGCTATCCGGGTCGCCCTCGCAGAAAATTGGGAAGCAAGGAAACTCGCCGGGAGATCGTCGTTTGATGCGTCTGATTGCGCTGCGTAGAGGCATATAGCCGCTGCCGACCAAGTAGGCATTACAATCTAGGTCCATTTCGAATCGCTCCTTGAGGTTGACAGAGCGATGGTAAGACGGACCAGCCGGAACTGGGCAGGGTTATCCACCGTACCCTTTATCTCCTCGATCTGTTGAAGGGAAGCGAACCACTACGCCTGACGGAGCGAGTTGGAGAGTTTGGTCCCGCTCTCACTAGCGAACCTAAGCGAACATTTCGAAGTGGGCCGGTTGTGGCCGGTGCTCGAACCTACGCTGCGGAGTCCTGAGGGAAAGTGGCCAACCTGCTCTTGGCAAGGTTTGCGATCGCTCGAAAATTGCGCTTAGCTAAGATTTTCAACCAGAAGGACTTTAGCGGTGAACGCTCTCATTCTCGTTGCTCTAGCGGGTCTGCTTCACCCCTCAGGCAGTTTCGTCAGCGAACGCCCCGACGCCTCATTGATTGCTCCGGTTCAATACACTGCCGGGATGGCGCCTTGCTCACGGTACACGCCGCACGGCGCGCCGTGCTTCTGCAACCATGGTGTCTTTCGAGGTTCAGGCGCAGCTGCGCACAACCCTGATTTCTATCTCGACGAGCGAGGACACTCTGTCAGAAAGGGATTTCATACGACCTATTACAAAGGAACCCACAGCAACTTCTGCACACGAGATTGAGCGCTAACCTGAAGGGAGTAGACACCTAAAATCACCACAAGTAGCATCGGGCTCATTCAACGATTAATTGAAGCATTTTACCGATGAAGCTTCTGGTTAGCGTAATTTTCCTTGCCTTCTCGCCCGGACCGGCGGTCGCATGTCAGCCCTCTGAGCAGGAGAGCAGAATTCCAGTAACCGATGGAGACCCGAGAACGTGGACGCTTTACGATATTTCCCACGCGCGGGACATTCGAGTTCGGTGGGAGTCTGGGAAGCCTGATAGCGGACGAATATCTCGATTTCAGATTATCCGCATCGCCGATGACGTCAACCACGACGAATTTTTATCCCAGTACAGAGATGACTATGACCGCTCGCAAGTTGTCCATTAGAGCTCAAAGAAGAGTGGCGGGCGAAAATCCCAGCGTCGACTCGTATACGGCGGTAATCTGCACGAGTTTTCGTTGAGATGGCGCCGGGGCAGGAAGTTTACTGAGCAGCACTTCTCACCCTACCTTGAAGGGAGTGGACTGCCTACCATGGGCGAGTTCCCCACGATGTAGGGCTTCTAATTATGGGACGAAGAATGCACGGCCTTGCCGACATCCCACGTCGATCAGTTGACAACGCCGCAACCGGAGCGGGATTATCTGCCCCGAAAGGGTGGGGCACATTGAATGCAGATCGTTGTTGCGCTGCTAATCATCAACGCCATGGCGCTATTGGCTCTTCTAGCCAGCCGAACTCCCAACCGAGAAGCCGGCCAAGAGCGCCCTCATCAACACGAGCGCGATTTGGCGCTGTGGACCGCTGTGCTCAGCATAGCGACAGTGGCTCTGGTTGGCGCTACCGCGTACAACGCGCTGATCCTTGCCAGCACTGACGAAAAAATCAATGAACAGGCTCATATTTCTGCGGGCCAGCTCAATGTCATGCTTCGCGAAGAGCGCCCTTGGATTTACGCCGAAATAGCTCCGAACGGGACAGGCTACCCCAGAGGCGACGGCGGTGTTGGAATTCCGCTGCTTTTCACATTTCATAATACTGGAAAATTGCCAGCGTTCTTCGTTTCGCCGGAGGTCGACAGTTTCCTGTCAAACGATATGGAAGATCCAGCTAACTCTCGGGTTAGACAAAGACAAATTGACCTATGTGACCGCGAGCGAAATGGCCTGACATCGAGCCAAAAGGGCCGCGGGGCGACTGTTTTTCCGGGACAGATCGTCCAGCTAGAGACCGACTTAGTGTACTCTCAGGCGCAAATCGAAGAAATCAATGCCAAGGATGGACCAAGAACTCATATCCCGTTTGTATTCGGCTGCATCCGCTACACGTCGCACGACGGAAAGTCGCACCAAACGGGATTTGCGTTTTATGTCGGCTTCACCTTTACCGATAAGGGTGGAACGTTTGTAGGATTGCCGCGAGACCTGCTGATCCGAAAGACAGATAAGCTCTTTTTTCGACCGTGGCACAGTGGCGGCACAGCATATGCGGACTGATTGAAGCCGCTCATCGACTGTGCCGGCTCCCTTGAGGAAGCACTCGGAACTGTGGGCCAGTTCACACGCCGCGCCCTATCGTGCGAGCTAGCATCCGCGGGCGTATCTTTTCCGGTTTTGCGAAGGACGCTCCGATGCCCACAAAGCGCGATTGGCTGCTCGCCGGCGTTTATGTTTGGATCGCCTGCGCGGCCGGCTATGTCCTCTATCTTGCACTGAAACTCAACGGTCCACCTCTTTGACGGAAGGCTGAAGGGAGCGAGCCGCCGCCCTGAAGGAAGTGCACGTTCGCGTGAGCCCCCTAATGATCTCTGATTAGGCGCTCGAATCGCCACTGTTCAATCCGGAACCACACTGCTTTGCAGTCTCTGGCAAAACTCAGGAGCTTGCACATGCCAAAGACTTTCGATTTCGATAGCAACGCAAGCGGTGTCGCGGTTCGCGCCGTTCTGCATACGTGACGCCGCGATGCGCCGGCGACGTTGAGATCGACTACCACATCGATCGCCTCAAGAACGAGCTAGAGGCCATGAGACGGCTGTTGAAGGCAGAACTACTGAAGCGCCGCGCTGACCCAGATGAACTGCCGCCACCTTAACAGCAGCCGCCCAGCGCCCCTGAGCGAGCCCGGAGGGTGGAAGGGCGGCACGCGTTACTGCCGGTACACTATGCCTTGCCGCGGCCGGCCTTGCTGGCGAAGTGCTTGCCGTTGAGCTTCTTCTTTTTGGCGGCCTTGGTCGTCGAACCCTTGGCGCCTGCCTTCTTGGCCTTGCGTGCCTTCACCTTGGCGGCTTCCGCCCGCGCCTCGGCGCGCAGCTTCTTGCGCTTCTTCTCGCAGGACTCGCACTTGCAGCCGATCGGCTTCAGATAGGCTTTGAAATAGTCGGTGCCGTAATCGTAGTTGATCTCGTCACCCGGCTCGATGTTCTTGATCGCCTTGATGAACACCTTGCGCTCGCGCGGGCGGACGTCGGACTCAGCGTTGGGGCGGCAGGAATGGTTGATGTAGCGGGCCAGGTTCTTGCGCACCGAGCCGTCGATGGTCCAGCGGCCGTTGAGCTCGAACAGATATTTGTTCTCGATCTCGTCGTGGGCTGGAATCCGCGAATCCAGGATCGGTCCGAAATAGCGGATGATCCTTGTGCCCTTCTTGATTGGCTTGGTGGCGAAGAGGCCGAGCCCGGTTTTGGAACGGCCGACGCGATAGGATTTGCTGGAAGCGATGGCTGGCATGATCAAGAGAAATGAGGACGCGAACGAGGCACGATGCCTCAGGCGAAGCCGCTCTTCTAGAACGATTCCGCGCCGCTGTCAGGCCTATCCCACCCCTGTTTGAACCTTGCCCACAATGAAGACGTCTGATGGTACGGAGTTCCCGTACCGTCAAAGCCCTCATGATGAACCTTATCGCCCGCATTGGCCTCGCCGCCTTGATCAGTTGCATCGGCCTGAACGGCGCCGACGCCCAATCCGTGGGCAGCACCTACACCTCGACGGCGCCAAAGAACTGCCACCCGATCGGCAAGCCCAGCGAGCTCGACGGCAGCACGACGCGCAGCTGTCCGGGCAAGGACGGCCTCTTGGTGCTGATCGCCGAGGACGATCTGCGCGAAATCGTCTCGGTCGGCCGCAACCGCAAGCAAGCTTCCGAGGAACCGGCGGCCAAGGTCTGGTTCGCGCCGTTCAATTCGTCGGAGACCACGATCGAGTGGCGCTCCGTGGGCACAAAGCCAATCGCGATCATCCAGCGCTGGCACATCGCCGACAACGGCGATCCCGACAAGCAGGGGCGGCCGAACACCAAGGCCATGCTGGTCGTGACCCGGCTGCCGCCGGGCCCGGTCTGCCACGTCGCCTATGTCGATGCGATTGCGAACCCGACCGCCAATGAGCTCGCGCGCAAGGCCGCGGACGATTTCGCCCGCAGCTTCGCTTGCGGCAAGGACGAGGTGAAGATCATCGGCACGCGCGGCCGCGCCGTCGAGCTTGCGACGATGCGTTAGCCTCTCCCCTTGGCACGCCGATAGCGCGCCAGCAGCCGCTCGCCCTTCGCGGCAATCCGCCGTGCCGCCGCCACGGTTCTCGGAACCGGCTCGCCCCAGGCATGCGCAGACAATGCGTGGCGGGTCGGTTGCCCCTTCGCATCGACCAGCGGCGGTAGTTTCGCGCGGCCATAGAAGCGCACGGCCCAGCTGCCTTTGCGCCGCATCTCCTGGGGCGTCATCTCTGACTCGGGCTTGGTGACGCCGGGCCGCAAATGGGCGCCCTGCTTGCGGGCGAACGCCTTGCGGCCCGCTGCGGTCAGGCCGCCGCGCGGATCCTTTTCGCGCGCGGATACGCGGCGCTTGGGAGACTTGGCCTTCTTCGCGGTGCGCTTGCGGGTCTTCTTCGCTGACGTCCTCGACTTTGCTTTCGAGGATTTCGACTTCGAAGCTTTCTTGGAGATTTTCTTGGTCGTCTTCTTCTTGGAGGACTTCTTCTTCGCTGCCATGCGCATGTTGTCCACGAGGTTGGGATAGCGGCGGCCGGCGCGGCGGGCGCGCGCTTTCGCTGCCGATTTCTGCGCGGGGCTGAGATGCTTGGAGGCCTCGCCGGCCCGCTTGCGGGGATTCGAACGTTTCCAGGGAGCGCGTGCTTTCTTTGCCATGCGGCGTCAACGCCGGATCATGGCAAGAGTTGCGCTCGACTGTTGATCAGACGCCGGGCGGCTTTCCCGCGATGGGCGCCGTCAGCATCGCCTCGAGCAGGCGTTCGGCCGTGGTGCCCTCGGGCAAACGGCCCAAAATATCCGCGAGCCGTCCGTCAAGCAGCAGCGTGGTGAAGCCGTGCACCATCGACCAGGCGCGCGCGATCGCCGCGCCCTGGTTCAGCGTCAGCGCATCTTCGCTGATCCGCTCCTGCCGCATCGCGCCGATGGCATTGGCAAGTCCGGCGAAAGAAGCCTCGGCCGCTTCGTGCAGCGCGGGCCTGGAATAATCAAGCCGCTCGGTGCGGAACATGATGCCGTACATGCCGGGATGAGCCTGCGCGTAGGCGACATAGGCCTTCGGCCGCGCCAAGGCGCGTTCGAGCGGGGTGCTGGCCGCGTCCGAGGACGAGGCCATCGCGGCGTTGAACTGACGGAAGCCGACGGCCGCAAGCTCGCTGAGGAGCCCGGTGAGATCACCGAAATGATGGGTTGGCGCGGCATGCGAGACGCCCGCCTCGCGCGCCACCGCGCGCAAGGTGAGGCCGGAGAGCCCCTCCCGTTCCAGCACCCGTTCGGCGGCCTGGAGCAGCGCCTCACGCAGCGCACCATGATGATAGGGCGTCTCGGACTTCGCACTCACTGCGCGGCGCGAGGGACGCGATGGCGCGGTCGATGTCGCTCTTCTGGCGGCACGCGGGCGTCGCACGGTTTCGCTCTTGGTGTCTGTCTTGGCCATTTGCAAGCTATATGACGCAATATTGACAGTGTAAAGATTTCGCTTGACCAAAAAGACAATCGGAGTTATCTGATCTTTACGATGTAAAGATTGGGAGGATATGCCGTGCAGCACGACGCCGTCGCCGAGCGCCGCAACAACATCGCGCCGATCCCGTTCGAAGCGGACGCGCCATTCCTCAAGGTCATCGGCGAGCTGCCGCGCGAGCTGAACGGCGTGCTCTATCGCAACGGCCCCAATCCGCAGTTCGATTCTCCCGGGGCGCATTGGTTCGTCGGCGACGGCATGCTGCATGCGTTCCACCTCGAGAACGGCCGCGCCAGCTATCGCAACCGCTGGGTCCGCACGCCGAAATGGCTGGCCGAGCACGATGCCGGCCGCGCCTTGTTCGGCGGCTTCGGCCGCAAGCTGCCGGATGCCCCGGCTGATCTCACCGACGGCGGCGTCGCCAACACCAACATCGTCTTCCATGCCGGCAAGCTGCTCGCACTCGAAGAAGCGCATCTGCCGACCGAGATCGAGCCGGGCACGCTGGCGACGCGCGGCTATCACAACTATCAGGGCCGCGTTGCCGGCAGCTTCACCGCGCATCCGAAGATCGATCCCGTCACCGGCGAGCTGGTGTTCTTCGGCTACAACGCAGCGGGGCCGCTGACGCCTGCCCTCTCCTACGGCTCGATCGACGCAACAGGCAAGGCGACGCGCTTCGAACGGTTCGAGGCGCCCTATGCCAGCATGGTGCACGACTTCATCGTCACCGCGAACCATGTGCTGTTTCCGATCCTGCCGATCACCGGCAGCATGGAGCGGGCGATGAGCGGACGGCCGCCCTATGCCTGGGAGCCGGACAAGGGCGCCTATGTCGGCGTGATGAAGCGGAGCGGCGCCGCCAGGGACATCGTCTGGTTCCGCGGTGAAGCCTGCTACGTCTTCCACATCATGAATGCGTGGGAGGACGAGAACCGCATCGTCGCCGACGTGATGCAGTTCGAGGAAGCGCCGCTGTTTCCGCATCCCGACGGACGGCCGACCGATCCGGAGAAGTCGCGCGCCCGGCACTGCCGCTGGACCTTCGATCTGTCGGGCAATACCGACCGCTTCCAGCAGACCTACCTCGACGATCTCACCGGCGAATTCCCGCGCGTCGACGACCGCCGCGCCGGGCTGAAGAACCGCCACGGCTGGTACGCCTGCGCCAATCCGAAGCTGCCGATGTTCGGCGCGCTCTCCGGCGTCGTCCATGTCGACGGCAACGGCAGGCGGCTCGGCCAATATCTGCTGCCCGCCGGCGACACCATCTCCGAACCCGTGTTCGTCGAGCGATCGAAGGATGCGACCGAGGGCGACGGCTGGCTGCTCGCGGTGGTCTGGCGGGCCCGCGAGAACCGCAGCGACCTCGCAGTGTTCAACGCCACCGATGTCGAGGCAGGCCCCGTCGCCCTGGTGCAGCTCGGCCATCGCGTGCCCGACGGATTTCACGGCAATTGGGTGAACGCGCAGTAGCGCGCGTCATACGTCATCAAAGAGGCCTATCAGATGCCCTCGCTCACCGCAGACGTCCTCGCCGTCTTCGCCCTGATCTGCGCAATGGCTGCCGCCCAGATGATACGGCTGCGGCGGAGCGGCCCAGCCCGGAGCGGCCAGGTCATCTTCAACGGCGGCGTCCTGCTCGCCCTCGGCCTCGCGATCACCTGCGCGCTTCCGATCCTGTCGCACCTGCCCTGGACGGAATTGGCGGAGGAGGCTTCCGAGCAAGCCATTGCGGCCATTCAGCTTCTACAAGTCGCCTACGTCATTTTGACAATGTAAAGATTTCGCTTGACCCCGCGCCGCGCCTGAATTATTTATCTTTACATCGTAAAGATTGGCCTGACCGAGGCGGCCCATGACGATTTTCCTGATCCTCGCGCCCTACGGCGCTTACAGCTTCCTGATGTTGGTGACGACGGCCGCGGTGAGCGTGTTCGCGGCCTCCGCGATCTGCCTCGTCACCGTCGCGATCGACGTGGCGTGCGGCCGCTCGGTGAAGATGCTGGCCGCAGGCTCGGCGGTCGTGTTCGCCGGCATCGGCCTCTACCTCGCGCTGCTCGACCCGCAGCTCGGCACGCTCGGTGTCAAGCTGGCAGTCGATCTCGGCGTCTTCATCATCTCGCTCGGCTCGCTCCTGGTCCGCCGTCCCTTCACGCTGCAATATGCGCTTGAATCAGTGCCGGCCGAGACCGCGGCCATGCCCGGCTTTCTCACGGCCAATTACGTCATCACCGGCGCCTGGACCTTGGCCGCGCTGGCGATGGCGGCCGCCAATCTCGTGCTGCTCTATGTTCCCGGCCTGCCGCTTTGGTCGAGCCTTGCGGTCGCCTTCGCCGCCCGCAACAGCGCGATCTATTTCACAAAATGGTATCCTGGGTATCGCCAGATCAAGTACGGTACGCCCGCCCGCGCATTGCCCAACGCCCGCTGAACAGGATCGACGATGAAGGCCGTATTCGCCCGCCTCGCCTCCGACTTCCTCTCCGCCATCGTCTTCCTGGTCATCTACCTCGTCACAGACAACGTCGTGCTGGCAACCTCGGTGGCGGTCGCTGGCGCGGTCGCGCAGGTGGTCTATGCCCGCGTCAAGGGGCACCAGCTCAACTACATGACCTATGCGAGCCTCGCACTCGTCGTCGTGCTGGGCACCATCACGCTGCTGACCAACGATCCCCGCTTCATGCTGGCAAAGCCTTCGATCGCGCATTTCGCGATCGGCGCGATCATGCTCAAGCGCGGCTGGATGCTGCGCTACATGCCGCCGATCGTCGTCGAGACCGTTCCGGAATATGTGACGGCTGCAGGCTATGCCTGGGCGGGGCTGATGTTCGTGATCGGCATCGGCATGATCGCCGTCGCCTCCACCGGCGATCTGAAGCTGTGGGCGTTCTATCTCACGGTGGTCGCCGGCGGCGCCAAGATCCTCGCCTTCGCCATTCAATACGTTGTGCTCCGCCTCATCGTCACCAGCCGGAAACGCGCCGCGGCCCGCGCTTAAATGTCCGATCGCAGGGGTTAGGCAGGAGCTGCGAGTTGGGATATAGGCTCGCTTGAGGACTGGCCGCGGATGGTCGCGGTCCGCCGGGATTTGTTCGGGAGACGGGAATGGCCGTAGACGGCAACTGGAATCTGACCATGACGACGCCGATGGGCGAGCGCCAGGCGACGCTGAGCCTGAAGGCGGCCGGCAGCACGCTGACGGGCACGCAGGGCGCGGAAGGCAATACCACCGAGATTTTCGACGGCACCGTCTCCGGCGACAACGTCTCCTGGAAGGTCTCGATCGACAAGCCGATGCCGCTCACGCTCGAATTCACCGGCACCGTCTCCGGCGACAGCATCAGCGGCGAGATGGGCATCGGCCCGATGGGCAGCTTCCCCTTCACGGGCGCTCGCGCGTAAGGCCGCGCAGCCGTCATGCGCGTGCTCCGTCTCATCGCGGTGACGATGCTGTGCGTCGCGACCCAAGCGGCGCGCGCGGATGACAGCGAACCGGCGTGGCGCGCAAGCGCGCTCGCTTTGGTGCCGGCGGGCTACGTCGCCGGTGCCGCCTATCGCACCGAAAGTGCGACCGGTTATCTCGCCGTCTACCCCGCGACATCGAATGATCCGAAGACGCCGGCCAGCGTGTTCGCCGCGCGTCAGGCCCTCGTCGTCACGCTGACGCCGGATGCGGCACGCGCGGTGTCAGCCGAATTGAAGCCACGCAGCGATCCCGGCAACGACGACACCGATTTCGCAACGTTGCACGCCGAGCTTGCCGCAAAGCGCACGACGCTGCCCGAGGGCACCGAGCCCTGCAGTCTCGGCGCATGGTCGATCGACAAGGATCCGGCCGGCCTCAACGTGCGCGCCGAGCCGTCGGTGAAAGCGCGCGTACTCGGCACGCTGCCGCCGCCCTATCGGCTCAAGCTCGGTGGTGCCGAGAACACGCCCGACGGCGGCTGGCTCACCGAATTCCGCATCATCGGTTTCAAGAACGGCTGGTTCCTGATCGAAGGTGCCAAGCCTCCGGGCAAGGACTACGAGGACGAGAAGCGATATCCGCGCAGCGCACCAAAGCCCTATGCCGGTCGCGGCTGGGTCGCGTCCAACAAGGTCGGCGCCAGCTATGCCAATGGCGCCACGCGCGCGGGCGGCCTGTTTCAGGCCCCCTTCATCGACGCCAGATGGATGCCGGCCCAGCGCGAGCTCGGCGGCCCGATCGACGGCGACGGCGGACCGAAGCGCATTCTCGCCTGCAGCGGCTATTGGGGCCTGGTCGAGAGCCACGACGGCGTCCGCGGCTGGTGGCGCGCGTTGTGCTCGAACCAGGTCACGACTTGCAGCTAGGACAAACCGGGCCTGCGCCGATAACTCAACTCGTCATACGCGGGCTTGACCCGCGTATCCATCTTCTGACGAGCGATGGATGGCCGGGTCAAGCCCGGCCATGACCCCTCAGCCCAAATTCAACTCCTTGAAGAAGTCGTTGCCCTTGTCGTCGATGATGATGAACGCCGGGAAGTCGACGACTTCGATGCGCCAGATCGCTTCCATGCCGAGCTCGGGATATTCGAGCACCTCGACCTTCTTGATGCAGTGCTCAGCAAGGTTCGCCGCGGCGCCGCCGATCGAGCCGAGGTAGAAGCCGCCATACTTCTTGCAGGCCTCGCGCACGGCGGGCGCCCGATTGCCCTTGGCCACCATCACCATGGAGCCGCCGGCGGCCTGGAACTGGTCGACGAAGGAATCCATGCGCCCCGCAGTGGTCGGACCGAACGCGCCGGAAGCGTAGCCCTCGGGCGTCTTGGCGGGGCCGGCGTAGTAGACCGGATGGTTTTTGAAGTAATCCGGCAGCGGCTCGCCCTTCTCCAGCCGCTCGCGCAGCTTGGCGTGCGCGCTATCGCGCGCGACGATCATGGTGCCGGTCATCGAGACCCGCGTCTTGATCGGATGCTTGGAGAACGTCGCCAGGATGTCCTTCATGGGCTGATTGAGGTCGATCTTGACGACCTCGCCGCCGAGCGCCTCTTCGACCTCAGGCAGGTACTGAGCCGGATTGTGCTCGAGCTCTTCGAGATAGACGCCGTCCTTGGTGATCTTGCCGAGCACCTGACGGTCGGCCGAACAGGACACGCCAAGCCCGATCGGCAGCGATGCGCCATGACGCGGCATGCGGATCACGCGCACGTCGTGGCAGAAATACTTGCCGCCGAACTGCGCACCGACGCCGAGGCTTTGCGTCATCTTGTGGATTTCCTTCTCCATCTCGACGTCGCGGAAGGCGTTGCCGTCGGGCGAGCCATGGGTCGGCAGCGCGTCGAGATAGCGCGCGGAGGCGAGCTTCACCGTCTTCATGCAGAGCTCGGCCGAGGTGCCGCCGATCACGATGGCGAGGTGATAAGGCGGGCACGCCGCAGTGCCCAGCGTGAGGATCTTCTCCTTCAGGAACGCCAGCAGCCGGTCCTTGGTCAGCACCGAGGGCGTCGCCTGGAACAGAAAGCTCTTGTTGGCGGAGCCGCCGCCCTTCGCCATGAACATGAACTTGTAGGCGTCGTCGCCCTCGGCGTAGATCTCGCACTGCGCCGGCATGTTGTTGGCGGTGTTCTTTTCCTCGTACATCGAAAGCGGCGCGACCTGCGAGTAGCGCAGGTTGCGGCGCAGGTAAGCATCGCGCGCGCCTTCCGACAACGCCGCCTCGTCGTCGCCGTCGGTGATGACGTTGCAGCCCTTCTTGCCCATGATGATCGCGGTGCCGGTGTCCTGGCACATCGGCAGCACACCGCCGGCCGCAATGTTGGCGTTCTTCAAAAAGTCCAGCGCGACGAACTTGTCGTTGGGGCTCGCCTCGCCGTCCTCCAGGATCGCGCGCAGCTGCTTCAGATGGCCCGGCCGCAGGTAATGGTTGATGTCGCCGAAAGCCGCCTCCGACAACGCCCGCAGCGCCTCGCGCGACACCACCAGCATGTCCTTGCCCAGCACCTTCTCGACCCGGACGCCCTCGGCCGTGATCTTCTTGTAGGGCGTCTCGTCCTTGCCCAGCGGGAACAGCGGGGTGTGCTTGTAGGGCGGAACGGGCTTGGACTGGTCGGGGAAGGCGGTGGGAGCGTTCATGGGCGAATCCAGGGGTTTGGGGCCACGGGCCGGCCCTCGCGTAGAAGCGTTCTAAGCCCATTTTGCACCGAAAAGGAAGGGACCCGGTACGCATCAGAGAGTACGGCCAGGGCTTGGGAAGGCATTGGCGCAGCACGTGGAAAGGCCAGATCCCACCCTTGCACTTCGCGTCCGACGACGCTTGAATGTGCGCCCTAAGAGGCTTTTCATCATGACATTGAACTTGAACGTCCGCGGCGCGATCCTGCTCGCCGCCGCCATCACCGGCCTTGTGACCCTCACCTCGCCCGCGCGCGCCGATCGCTGCGACGACAGCGCCAAGGAGCTGGCGAACCAGGTCGACCGCCTGAAAGTGAATTTCCGGGCCGCCAACGTCGTCTACCTCACGCATCCCGCTGCCAAGGAGCTGTCGGTCGGCTGCCGCGGCGACAAATATTCCATCGAGCTCTATGCCAAGGGCGATCGCAAGCCCACGCCGGAATTCTATGCGCTGGTGGGATCGATGGCCGCGATCGTCTTCACCGTCACCAAGGACGATACCACGACGGGCGCGACACGCTGCCTGAAGCGGATGGGCCTGTTGCGCGGCGACAAGATCAGCATGCGCTATCGGCGCCTCAACATGGAATGCACCCGCACCAAGAAGGACGCGTCCATCGCCATCACGCGCGGCAAGGACGAGTAGAAGGGGCAAGGCCGCTCGTTCCGCATGCTTGCGGCGCACGCATCGCGACGCCGCCCGCCATACACTCCGTCATTGCGAGCGCAGCCAGATCCCTCGCATTTTAACGATTGGCTTGAAGGAATTTTCGCTCCTCACGGCGCAGGTTGAATTGTTTCCATGTGTGAGGATTTGCGGATGAAGGTTTCTACCGTGGCACCGCCGCCGATCGCGATCGTGGTACCGAGCTACGACACGACCAAGCAGCAGGACGACCAGACCAAGACCAAGGACGCCGACCCGACCTACAAGCCGCAGCCGCCCGCGCCGCTGCCGCCGGGCCAGGGCACGCGGATCGATCAGCTCGCCTGATCGCGCCGTGCGACGACGGACCGCCCGATCCTGTCGATCGGGCTTGTCTCGCGTCCGGCCGCATCGCGGCCGGTTGCGCGATGATTTCCCTTCGCACAGGGGCGACTAGCGGCCCGCCGCCTCCAGCTCGGAGCGCGGCTTCAAGTGTGATCCGGCTCATCAAATTTCCACATCCGGCGTGTCATCTGTGAGGGCGAACGAGCCCATACATGCGTTTGTGGAACAAGCCGATGGAAATGACCGAACAGCAGCTGTCGCTGGTCGCGGACATCTACGATGCCGCGCTCGACGATTCGCGGTGGCCGGCGACGCTTCGTGGCATCGTCGACATGGCCGGCGGCCAGAGCGGCGGCCTGGTCCGGATCGGAGCCGCCGGCGAGCCCGTGATCGCGCATGCCGTCGGCGTCGACCCCGCCTATATTCAGTCCTACATCGAAACCTACGAGCCGTTCGATCCGTCGCGCGCGGTGCTGCATGCCCCGGTCGGCCAGATCCAGACCATCAGGGACTGGATCGACGCCGACGAATTCCGCACCACCATGTTCTACAACGAATGGACGAAGCCGCAGGGCCTCGAAGACGCCGCCAACATCCTGCTGGACAAATCCGCCGAGGGAATATCCCGCCTCTCGATCATGAAAGCCGGCGGCCCTGTCGACCGCAGGATGTACCAGGTGATCTCCCACCTCGCGCCGCACGTGCAGCGAGCCATGCTGGTCAGACAGAAGCTGCAGCAGCAGGACGCATTCGAGACGAATTCGGTCCGCACGCTCGACGCGCTGCGAACCGCCGTGCTGCTGCTCGATGCCGAGGGTCACATCACGCATTTCAATGCGAGCGCGCGCGAGATCCTGGACGAGGCCGACGTGCTTCGTTCGGTCCGCGGCCGGCTCGTGACGTCCGATCCGAATGCCGATCGCGTGCTACGGCAGGCGCTGGCGGGCACGGTTCTCGGCGACCGGGCGATGACGAGCGCGAGCATCTCGCTGCATCTGGCAGCCCGCGACGGCTCGCATTATGTCGGGCATCTGCTGCCTCTGACCGCCGGGCGCCGGCAGAGATTCGGGGCCAGCTACGACGCCTGCGCCGTGCTGTTCGTCAGCAAGGCCGCGCTCGATACGATCGTCGCGCCCGACCTGATCCGCAAGCTGTTCAAGCTGACGCCGACCGAGCTGCGCGTCTTCCTGTCCATTGTCGAGATCGGCGGGGTTCCTGACGTCGCCAGAAGCATGGGCATCGCCGAAACGACCATCAAGACCCATCTTGCGCGGATCTTCGTCAAGACCGGAACCAAACGGCAGGCGGATCTGGTTCGGCTCATCGCGGCCTTTACGCCGCCGATCAAGGTCTGACCCCCGATCCCTCTCGCGTCGCGGCCGCATGTTTGCCGGAAACAAATGCCATCCATGCGCCAGCGTGCGATGGGACGAGATCGACCATGATCGCCAGACTGCTGCTGCAGAACACCATCACCACCGTCGCGATGGGCGCGCTGCTGTTCGCGTCCGCAGGGACCTTGCGCTGGCCATCGGCCTGGGTGTTCCTCGCGACATGCACCCTGCTCGGCCCCCTCTGCGGCTGGTGGCTCTACCGGATCGATCCGGCGCTGCTCGCCGAGCGTCTGCGGCCGGTCCTGCAAAAGGACCAGCCCGCCGCCGACAAGGTGTTCATGGGCGTCTTCGTGGTTGCGATGCTGGCCTGGCTGGCGCTGATCGGCGTCGACAGGCGCATTCAATCGTCCGACATGCTGGTCGCGCTGCAGGCTGTCGGCTTCGCGCTGTTCCTGGCCTCGACATCGTTCACGATGTGGGTCTTCCGCGAGAATTCATTCGCTGCCCCTGTGGTGAAGCTGCAAGCCGAGCGCGCGCAGCGCGTGATCTCGAGCGGCCCCTATGCCCATGTGCGTCATCCCATGTATAGCGGCATGATCCTGTTCTTCACCGGCGTGCCGTTGCTGCTGGGCTCGTGGTGGGGGCTTGTGATGGTCCCGGTCTTCGCCGCCTTGTTCGCGATCCGCATCGGCATCGAGGAGCGCACCCTGCGCGAGGGCCTGCCGGGTTACGCCGACTACGCATCACGGGTGCGCTATCGCCTGCTGCCAGGCGTCTGGTGAAGGCGCCACCACATCAAAATCTCTTCCGCCTCCTCCGATCGACTGACGTCGCAGCAAGCGAGTCCCGCTAAGGGAACCGCATCTTTGCGACGGGAGACGACGATGTTCTGCAAGCCACCCTGCCCCGACGAGCACGATCTTTCACCCGTCTCCGATGATCCAGACAAGCGGCCTGCGCCGGAGCGTTCACGGATGCTCCCCGGCCACGACGCGTTCGGGCGCTCGATCGCGCCCGAAGCGGCCGGTCCGGAACGGGGGCTGCCGCCAGCCTCCCTCCGGACCGGCTAATTATCGAGCTCCTTGTAGCGGCGGAAGATGCCCTGCTCGTTGAAGGGGATGCGGCGCGGGCTTGCGAGATAGGTCTTGATGTTCGGCCGCCCGGCGACCCGGTCGTGCAGGGCAACGAGGCTAGGGATGTCCGTCTCGAACGCCTTCATGCGCTTGGGAAAGGCATAGCGCAGCCCCGCGACGATCTGGAATAGCGAGAGGTCGACATAGGTCAGCTTGCGGCCGGTGACATAGGCGCCGCCGTTCTCGTCGAGAAGCTGCTCGAAATAGCCGAGATACTTCGGCACCCGCTCGTCCCAGAAATCGGCCGTGCGCTTCTTCGCGGGCGGCTTCTGGTCCTCGTAATAGAGCGAGGGTCCGAGCGGATGATGGGTGTCGTGGATCTCGACCACGAGGTCGGTGATCGTGAGCTGGAGCTGGTGTACCCAGAGTTTTCCGGCCTCCGTCTTCGGCGCGAGACCGTGCCGGCTGCCGAGATAGAGCAGGATATTGGCGGTCTGGCCGATGACGAGCTTGCCCGCTTTCAGGAACGGCGGCGCAAAGGGCGGCGTGCCCTTCTGCGCGTCCATCATCTTCATCATGGCCGCCGTCCCGCGCGAACCGCGCGCGACGTCGACATAGGCCGCGCCAGCCTCCTCCAGCGCCAGCCGCACATATTCGCCGCGGCCCTGGATCTCGGGCCAGTAATAGAGCTCGTATTTCATGGGAGAGGTCCGTCAGCGTGGGAGCGATCGGACCAATGTAGCATGTGGCCGGAGGTTCCGTGAGAGTGAGACAGAGCGCTCGCGCAGCCCACGCGTCATTGCGAGCGCAGCGATTTTTCCGCCGAAGCCTTGGAAGGCGGAAGCAATCCAGTTCGCCTCTGCGGAAGGATTCTGGATTGCTTGGCTCCGCTCGCAATGACGGAGGAGAGAACCTGGTGCCTCAGTTCAGTTTGCAGCGAAACAATACAGCAGCCCGTCGCCGCCGGTGCTCTTCAGGTCGGCCTGCGAGCAGCCGCCGTCGGGACCGCGCGAGGGGTGCGAGCTGCTCCAGGATTTTGACGGCTCGTCGTCGCGCAGGCCCTGGCGATCGGCGTGGCCGACCATCGCCGCGCCTTGCGTGCTCGATGTCCAGTTCTTGCAGGTCTTGTCGTCACCGGCCGCGAATGCGGTGCCGTCGGGCTGCGTTCCCGTCAGGATGTCGTGCCGGTTCGGCGTATCACCGCGGCCGTTGATGACCTCGCCCTTCTCGCTGAGTGCAGTCTGCTTGGTGAGGTTGTTGGCGGAGCCGTGCAGCTCGGCGACATCCTTGGCGATCACGGCGCCCTTGGCGTTCTGCCACGGTCCCTTGCCGATGCGATCCTTGGCGTTGACGGCCGGCTTGCCGTCGACGGCCTGCGTTGAGAGGTAAGCGCGCCAGGTCTTGCCAGACGGAGCGCCGGCGCCTTGCGCGAGCCGCGCGCAGTGCGCATCGGCTCCCTCGAGGCCGCCGAGATCGGCGCCCTTGCCCGGGCCATTGGAGGTCACGAAGAACGTCATGTCGGCCGACTGCGCTTGCGCCGAGGGCGTCGCCAGCAAGGCCATTACAAATACAGCCTTGGCGAGCGCGAGGCCTGAAATCGTCACGGTTCTTTCAATGCGGATCATCTCGTCCTCCCGTTGCTTGTCGTTGACCGCCTGATTTCAACCCGAGGCGCGCCCGCTTATTCCGAGGCGGCGATGCGAGACGCCGAAAAGAAAAAGGGCGCCGTGCCGGAAGCACGACGCCCTGTCTCGTTCGATCGCTTGCGATCAGTTGGTCTGCTGGATCGCCGACAATTCCCAGCCGCTGCCGGGGCGGCGGGCAAACGTCCAGACCTCGGTGACTTCACCCGGCTGCTCGCTGCCGGCGACGACCGTGCCGCTGTTGCGGTCCAGCGTCTTGTCGGTGAGCGCAAAGCGCAGCGCGACCGTGGCGTAGTCGGTCTCGCCTTCGCGCCAGGCTTCGGCGAGGTCGCCCTGGAGCAGCTTGACGTTGGTCACCTTGTTGACGACGTTGCGCGCGCGGTTCTGGGCGAGGTCCTGCTCGAAATAGGAGACCATCTCCGGCGTCGCGAGCGTGTGCAGCTTGGCCACGTCCTCGTTCGACCAGGCGGTCTGGATCTCACCGAGCAGGCGCTCGAACGATTCGTAATCGTCCGGCTTGATCTCGAGCGGCGCGTTGTTGGCATTGGCACCGAAGCCGAAGCCACCAAGACCGCCACCGAGGCCGCTGCGCTGGTTCGGCTGCGGTCCGGAAGCTGCGCCTGCGTCGGCATTGGCATAAGCCGCCTGCGGCGTGTGACGGCGCTGCCACCAGGACATCGCCAGCCGCACCACCAGCACCACCAGCACGATCTGGATGATCAGGCCGAGGATCGAGGACAGGCCGCCGAGGCCGCCGAACAGGCCGCCGCCGAACAGCATGCCGAGCAGGCCGGCGCCGAGGAAGCCGGCCGCAAGGCCGCCCATGAAGCCGCCGGCACGGCCGCCGAACAGGCCGCCGCGCGCGGGCGCGGTCGCAGCCGAGTTCATGCCTGCACCCGGCTGGGTGTAGGTACGGTTGAACTGCGAGGCCGAGCCCGGCGCCGTGGAGGTCGAGGGGGGCGCCGAAAAGGTGCGCGAGCCGCGTGAGCCCGACGAGCCGCCGCCGCCGACGCGCGCGTCGGCAGACGAAATGACGAGCGCTGTCGGCAGCGCAAGCGCCAGCATGACGGCGAGCGTCTTGAAGAGATTGCGGGAGCGTAGCGAGAAATTCATGTGCGTTTCCCAAATCCCCGGCATGGGGACGTGCCCCTAAGATGGGCAGACTTCCCAAAAAGTGAAGTGTGTTTGGGAACTTGCGGCTGCGGCCCTCAGTCGCGGGGATGTGGCAAAAGCCCATATTTGGCGGGGGCTTGGCCGAGGGGTGGGGGGAACCGTGGTCACCGGCTACCGGCGGTTTCGGGGGAGATTTCCGCCCCTCCCCCTCATCGCGAGCTTCTCGCGAAACCTCACCCCTGCTTCGTCATCGTCTCCTTCACCGCCGCCACGAGCTGGCTGAGCGTGAACGGCTTTGGCAGGAAGTCGAACTGCTGGCCCTCGGGCAGGCTCTTCTCGAAGGCGTCCTCCGCGTAACCGGAGACGAAGATGAACTTGATGTCGGGGTTCTTCTCGCGCATCGCCTTGAGCAGCGTCGGGCCGTCCATCTCGGGCATCACAACGTCGGAGACGACGAGATCGATGCCACCGCTCTGCTCCTCCAGCACCTCCATGGCCTCGACGCCGTTCTCGGCTTCGACCACGGTATAGCCACGCGAGCGCAGGCCACGTGCGTTCAACGCGCGCAGGCCCTCTTCGTCCTCGACCAGCAGGATGGTGCCCTGCCCGGTGAGATCGGTGCGCGGCTTGGCTTCGACGGGCGCAGCTTCCTTCGCGGCACCGTTGGTCGCGCTGACCGCGGCCGCCGGCTGCTCGACCTGCGCTTCAGGCTCGGCATGATGGCGCGGCAGGAAGATCTGGAACGAGGTGCCCTGGCCCGGCTCGGAATCGACGTAGATGAAACCGCCGGTCTGCTTGACGATGCCGTAGACCGTGGAAAGGCCAAGGCCGGTGCCCTTGCCGACTTCCTTGGTCGAGAAGAACGGCTCGAAAATCTTGTCGCGGATGTCGGCGGGAATGCCGGTGCCGGTGTCGGAGACCTCGATCCGGACATAGTCCGCGGCCGGCATGCCCTTGTAGGCGAGCTTGGCCGCTTCCTCGGCGGTGACGTTGGCGGTGCGGATGATCAGCTTGCCGCCGTCCGGCATGGCGTCGCGGGCGTTGACCGCGAGATTGACGATCACCTGCTCGAACTGGGAGACGTCGACCTTGACCGGCCAGAGATCGCGGCCGTGGATGGTCTCGTGCTTGACCTTCTCGCCGATCAGCCGGCGCAGCAGCATCGCAAGATCGCTCAAGGCGTCGCCGAGATCGAGCACCTGCGGCCGCAACGTCTGCCGCCGCGAGAACGCCAGCAGCTGCCGCACCAGCGTCGCGGCGCGCGTCGCGTTCTGCTTGATCTGCATGATGTCCTGGAACGACGGATCGGTCGGCTTGTGCGCGTTCAGCAGGAAGTCGTTCGCCATCATGATGGCGGAGAGCACGTTGTTGAAGTCGTGGGCGATGCCGCCGGCGAGCTGGCCGACGGTCTCCATCTTCTGCGACTGGTTGATCTGGTTCTCCAGCGCGCGCCGCTCGGTGGTCTCGAGCATGTGCACGATGGCGGCTTCCGCCTCGTTCTCGGCGGCATCGACCGGCGTGACGAAGAACTGGCCCCAGCGTTCCCGAGGTCCCTCCAGCGCCACCTCGACCGGCGCGACGTCGGCCTGGCCGTCGGCGGCCTGGTTGATGGCCGCGATCAGGAGGTGCCGGTCGCGCGAATTGACCGCGCGGAAGATCGACTTGGAGGCGCTGTCGAGCCCGAGCGCCTGGCCGAGCTTGGCATAGCGCGCATTGGCGCGCACCACGTTGCCGGCGCGATCGACGGTCGCGATCGCCATCGGCGTGTGGTCGAAGAAGCGCATGAAGCGCACTTCGGCGGCACGATCCGGATCGCTGCGCTCGTCGCGGGCACGGCTGATGACGAGGGTGCGCGAGGGGCCCGGCGCGCCGTCGGCGCCGAAGGCGAGCTTGTGATAGAGCCGCACCGGCATGGTCTTGCCGGTGCGCATGCGCAGGTCGATGTCGAAGACTTCCGTCTTCACCTCGCCCGGCACCGCCACGATCGAGGTCAGCAGCGAGGCGCCGTCGCCGGAGACGATGTCGGTCAGCTTCAACCCGCCCGAGCCGATCTCGGCGAGGTCGTAGTCGAGCCAGTTCGCCAGCGTCGCGTTGACATAAGCGAGCTCGCCGGCCGGATTGACCGAGAAGAAGCCGCAGGGAGCGTGATCGAGATATTCGATCGCGTGCTGGAGCTCCTGGAATACGTCCTCCTGGCGCTCGCGGTCGCGGGTGATGTCGGCGATCGACCACACCGCGTATTTCGCCTCGCGCTTTTCCGTGCCGAGCGGACGCACGCGCATGCGCAGCCAGCGGCCCTGGCTGCCGTCATGGCCGGAGATGCGCACCTCTTCCTGCTGGCGCTTGCCTTCGCGGGCAGCCTTCAGCAGCCGGAACACGGCTTCGGAAACGTCGGGATTGCCGATGAAGACGCGTTCCACCGGGCGCACGTCCTGCGCACCGCTGGCGCCGGTCAGCGTCAGATAGGCGGCATTGGAATAGACCACGTGACCGCGGCTATCGGTGACCGCGAGCCCGTCGAAGGCGTGATCGGAAATGCGGCGAATGATGGGATCATCGAGGTTGCGGTCGGCGAAGCGGATGATGCCGGCGGCGAAGGCGAACAGGTTGAACAGGCCAACCATCGCCAGCACGGCGAGGATGCCGAGAATATAGGGCTGCGCCTGCGCGCGCCCGAGCGTCATCAGCCCGACGGCCACGGCGACGAGGCCGGCGGCCACCAGCAGCACCAGCGCAATGCTGCCCGAGCGCGGCGACGGCTCGTGCGCCGCAACGGGCTCGCGTGTGAGGTCGTGGTCGGTCTCAGCAGTCATATCGAGCTGGCGCAGCCTGTTGGCAGAGAATCAACGCGCTGCCGCGCGCACGGGCCATCCCTGCCTCATCAGGACCCCGAGGTGCAAGGGCAGCCATGTTGAAAGGTACGCTGATTCCCAGATTACAGCCATTTCCGGACCTTTTCGGGGGTTTTAGCCGCGTCCGGCGCGGAATCCCTGTTTCAGTCGCATGACGTAGCCGATCACCTCGGCGACCGCATGATAGTGCTCGGCCGGGATTTCCTGATCGATCTCGACGGTGGCGTAGAGCGCGCGGGCCAGCGGCACGTTCTCCACGATCGGGATGTCGTGCTCGCGGGCGATCTCCCGGATCTTGAAGGCGAGGTTGTCGACGCCCTTGGCGACGCAGATCGGAGCCGTCATGCCGCGCTCGTAGGACAGCGCCACCGAATAGTGGGTCGGGTTGGTGATGATCACCGAGGCCTTGGGAACCGCCGCCATCATGCGCTTCTTGGAGCGCTGCTGGCGCAACTGCCTGAGCTTGCCCTTGATGTGCGGATCGCCTTCGGACTGCTTGAACTCTTCCTTGATCTCCTGGAGCGACATCTTCTGCCGCTGGAACCAGCTGCGGTACTGGAAGAAGTAATCGGCGATGGCGACGATCGCGAGCGCCGCGACCACCGCGCCGAGCAGGTGAACGGTCATGCTGGTGCTGGCGCCGAGCATGGCGGCCGGATCGAGCCGAACCATCGCCTCCATGCGATGGTGCTCCGGCCACAGGATCATGGTCATGACCACGCCGAGCAGCACCAGCTTGCCGATGCCTTTGAGAAAATTCGCCGCCGCCTGCTTGCCGAAGATGCGCTTGAAGCCGGCGCCGGGCGAGATCTTGCTGAATTTCGGTGTCAGGGATTCGGCCGACCAGACCAGGCGATGCTGGAGCATGTTGCCGGCGATCGCCGCCAGCATCAGCATCAACAGCGGCACGCCGATCGCCGCGAGAATGGCGAATTCGATGTGCTGCATCAGCGCCAGCAGCGCCTTGCCGTCGGTCTTGATCATCCAGGAATTGGCGAGCAGGTTGCGCATCGGCGTCAAGAGGCCGCTGCCCACCGACCCCGAGAAGGTCGAGACCACGAGCGTGCCGCCCGCCATCATGAACCAGGTGTTGATCTCCTGGCTCTTGGCGACGTCGCCGCGTTCGAGCGCATCGTCCAGACGCTTTTGTGTCGGGTCTTCTGTTTGACTCTCTGGATCGTTGTCTTCCGCCATCGACCCCTCTTATTTCAACGGCATCATCTGGTGCATGACACCGATGAAATAATCCAGATAGGTGCCCATCATCGCCGTCAGCACCACGGCGAGGACCAGGAAGCCCGCGAAGATCGAGAGCGGCACGCCGACGAAATAGACCTGCATCTGCGGCATCAGGCGCGCCAGCACGCCGAGCCCGATGTTGAAGACCAGGCCGAATACCAGGAACGGCCCCGAGAGCTGCAGCCCCAAGCGAAACGCGGCGGCAAAGGCGCGCGTTGCGAGCGAAGCGACGTCGCCGCTCGACACGGTCTCGCCCGGCGAGAAGATCGTATAGCTGTCGTTCAGCGCCGCGATCACCAGATGATGGCTGTCGGTGGCGAACAGCAGCGTCACGCCCAGCATGGTCAGGAAGTTGCCGACCAGCACGCCCTGCTGCCCCTGCGTCGGATCGACCGAGGTGACGAAGCCGAGCCCCATTTGCTGCGCGATCACCGAGCCCGCGACCTGCAGCGCCGACAGCGTCACGCGCGCGGTCGCGCCCAGCACGATGCCGATCGCGATCTCATGCAGCATGAGGACCAGGAGCGGCGCCAGCGAGCCCATGTCGACCTGGTAGGCGTTGCGGTGCAGCGGCAGGATAATCAGCGTCAGCAGCAGCGCGATCGACAGCTTGATCCGCGTCGGAATATTGGTTTCGCCGAGACCGGGCAACAGCATTACCATCGCGCCGACCCGGGCGAAGGCGAGCATGAAGGAAGCGGCGAGCGCCGGCAGCAGCGAGACGTCGATGCGCATAATTGCCGCATCTTGCCTCAGCCGCCGATGATTCGCGACGAGATCCGCAGCATGTGGGAATGCAGCGCGTCGGCCATGAACGGCAGCGCCAGCAGCATCGTGGCAAAGATGGCGAGGATCTTCGGCACGTAGATCAGCGTCTGTTCCTGGATCTGCGTCAGCGCCTGGAACAGCGACACGATGACGCCGACGACCAGACCCACCACCATCAGGGGCGAGGACACGATCACGATGGTCCAGATCGCATCGCGCGCGACGTCGAGGGTTTCGGGGCCGGTCATGTGCAGAATTCCTTGTTCACTTTCATCCCCAACCAATCTGGCGAGGAACACCCGGCCCCTCCCCGTCATTGCGAGGAGCCGTTAGCGACGAAGCAATCCAGACTGCCGCTGCAGAAAGACTCTGGATTGCTTCGCGGCGCTCGCAATGACGATCGAGGCGAGCGCCAGTGCCGAAAATCAGATCGGCATCTTCATGATGTCTTCATAGGCCGCGATCACGCGGTCGCGGACCGAGACCAGCGTGGACACCGCGACGTCGGTGTCGGCGACCGCGGTCACCACGTCCATCACGTTGGCCTTGCCGGCGGCCATCGCCACCGTCTGCGCGTCCGACTTGCGGCCGGACTCCATGACGCTGCCGACGGCGTCCTTCAGCATCGAGGCGAAGGATTGCCCGCTGGCCTCGGTGCCTTTGCCGGCACCGGCGCCGGTGTTTTCCAGCACGCGGGCGAGGTTGGCATAGGCGTTGGCGGCGACTGACGGTGATGCCATGGCTCAATTGTCCTGTTCAGCTCTTGAGGATGTCGAGCGTGCGCTGGATCATCCGGCGCGTCGCACTGATGATGTTGAGATTGGCCTCGTAGGACCGCTGCGCGTCGCGCATGTCGGTCATCTCGACCACCGAGTTCACGTTCGGATATTTGACGTTGCCGCTGGCGTCGGCGACCGGATTGTTCGGCTCGTATTTGACGCGGAAGTTGGACTGGTCGGGCTTGATCTTGCCGAGGGTCACGACCTGCGCGTCGAGCGTGCGGTCGAGCGCGGAGGAGAAGGTCGGAACCTTGCGGCGGTAGGGATCGCCGCCCGATGTCTGCGCGGTCGAATCCGCGTTCGCGATGTTTTCCGAGATCACCCGCATGCGGCCGGCTTGCGCCCGCAGACCGGAGGTCGCGATCGCCATCGAGCGGGCGAAGTCGCTGCTGTCATTGGCCATGATGCGCCTCCTCGAGCCGTTCTGTTCCGAAGATCATGCGGCTAGCCCTTGCCGATCGCGGTCTTGAGCAGATGCAGGCTCTTCGAATAGAGCGAGGTCGCCGCCGCGTAGTCCATCTGGTTGCTGGCGGCCTTCATCATCTCCTCTTCGAGATTGACGGCATTGCCCGCGGGGCGGGTCTCGAAACCCGCGTTCCTGTTCTGGTCGAAACCGGAAGCCGCCCCCGAGGGCGTCATGTGCGATCCGCTGGTGCGGGTGAGCGCCAAGGGCCCCATCGAGCCCGTGACCGCCCCGGCCTTGTCGAGTTTCGGCTCGACCAGGTCGCGCGGCCGGAATTTGGGCGTGTCGGAATTGGAGACGTTCTCGGACAGGACGCGCTGGCGTTCCTGATGCCACTGCATCTTGGTGCGAAGCGCCGACAGCACCGGGAGGTCGTTGATGGACATCGTCGCGGCTCCTTCCGCCTCTTGCGGACCTCTGAGGTCCGAAGCTAGGCAGAATTTGCCGTGTGTATGGTTAACAGCTGGTTAAGGACGCTCCCGGCTCCTGTCTCTCCGTGGGACAGGATTTTGCGCCCCGTGATTCTACGTCTCCAAAAGTGGCATTAACCCAACCATTTGGCGGCGCATGCACAGGCCAAGAAGTCGTTTTGGATCGAGCGATTCATAGGTTATTAAGAGTTGGGGACGGCAAAACTTGCCGTGGGACGTTAAGAAATCGCAGTTTGGGGCATCGTTAAGCCGGTGGTTGGCAGATCCGACCATGGGCACGAGAAAAGCGCCATTTGTCGGGGACAAGTATGCAAGGCAGCCCTATCACCTTCATCGTCGCGTTCATCGTCGTTCTGGCGTTGATCGGTGTCGCTGCTTGGCTGGTTCGCCGATTCGCCGGCAGCCGGCTCGGTGCCAACACCCAGCGCGGCAGGATGCCCCGGCTCGCCGTGATCGATGCCGCCGCGGTCGACGGAAGGCGTCGCCTGGTGCTGGTCCGGCGCGACAATGTCGAGCACCTGCTGATGATCGGCGGCCCCACCGACATCGTCGTCGAGCCCAACATCGTTCGCGCCGCGCATGGCCGCGACCAACTCCCCCAGCGTCCCAACGCCGCCGAGCCGCCGCGCCTTGCCCCGATGCCCGATGCCGGCGGCTGGGCCGACGAAGCGCCGCGGCCCGAACTGCTCGATCATCCCGAGCCGCAAATGCCCGAGCCGCCGCCGCGGCCCGCGCGCCCGTCCTTCGCCGACGAGGTGCGCCGGCCCGCTCCCGCGCTGGCCGAGCGCCGCAGCGAACCGCCCATGGGCGGCTTTCCGCCCGAGCCGATCGCGCCCCGTCCGGAGCGCGAGCCGCGGTCCGAGCCCCTGCCGCCGCGCGCCCCGCGCAGCGAACCGCCGCTGATGCCGCGTCCGCCGCGCCAGAGCGAGCCGATGAAGATGCCGCCCGTGCGCGCCGAGCGTGCCGCCGCGCCGCCGCCTCCTCCGCCGGTGCCGCAGGCTCCCCCCGTTCCCCCGCCGGCGCCTGCCGCAGCCCCCTCCAGCGCCGAGCAGAATCTTGCCGAAATGGCGCAGCGGCTCGAGGCCGCCCTGCGTCGCCCGGCCGGCGAGACGGTCGCGCCTCCGGTTGCGCCCGAACCGCCGGCGGCGCCGCCTCGCGCTGCGCGCAGCGAGCCGCCGGCACCACCGGCTCCCCCCGCAAAACCGGCCGCGGAAAAGACCAGCTTTGAAAATCTCGAAGACGAGATGGCCTCCCTGCTCGGCCGTCCGAAGCCGTCTTCGTGAGGCTGCCGTCCCTCCCGCGTAGAGTTCTTTTCCTTTCTGTCCTGTTCGGCGCGGCTTCGCTCGCAAGCCTTGCGCATGCGCAGGACATCAGCATCAACCTCGGCGGCGGCGGTGCCGGCGGGGGCGGCGTCACCGAGCGCGCGATCCAGCTGATCGCGCTGCTCACCGTGCTGTCGATCGCGCCGTCGATCCTGATCATGATGACGTCGTTCACGCGCATCGTGGTCGTGCTGTCGCTGCTGCGCACCGCGATGGGCACGGCGACCGCGCCGCCGAACTCGGTGATCATCGCGCTCGCGATGTTCCTCACCTTCTTCGTGATGGGGCCGGTGCTGCAGAAATCCTACGACGACGGCATCCGCCCGCTCGTCGCCAACCAGATCGGCGTCGAGGACGCGCTGCAGCGCGCCTCCGTGCCCTTGCGCGGCTTCATGCAGAAGAACGTGCGCGAAAAGGACCTCAAGCTGTTCCTCGATCTCTCGGGCGAGCCGCCGCCGGCCACTCCCGACGAGCTGGCACTGCGCATCCTCGTCCCCGCCTTCATGATCTCCGAGCTGAAGCGCGCTTTCGAGATCGGCTTCCTGCTCTTCCTGCCCTTCCTGATCATCGACCTCGTCGTCGCCTCGGTGCTGATGTCGATGGGCATGATGATGCTGCCGCCGGCGACGATCTCGCTGCCGTTCAAGCTGATCTTCTTCGTGCTGGTCGACGGCTGGTCGCTGGTAGCGGGGAGCTTGGTGCAGAGTTACGGGGGGTGAGGGCTTCGCGCGGAACGAGAGTTTCTACCGCGTCATCTTGATCTGCCGCACCACCGGGATCGTCGGCAGCGAGCCGGTGTGGTCGCTCTCGTCCTTGGCCTGCGGCGAGCCGGGGGCGCGGGCGGTGGCGTCGGGGAAGCGCTGCTTCATCTCGCGCAGGAAGCCGTCGAGCGTGTCGACGCTGGCTGCCAGCTTGGCGATCTCGGCGAATTCGGCGCTGGAGGCCGCGGCCGGCTTGCTCGCGATGTCGAAGGCGAGACGGTCGGCGCTCTCGCTCATCAGCGGCGCGTATTTCTCGCGGAAGCGCGACAGGCCGATCGAGTCGTCGGCGAGCGCATAGCCGACGGCGGCGCGGATGATGTCGCTCTTCTCCACCGTGTTCAGCGGCTTGAAGTCGCGAAAACGCTCGCCGTAATAGAGTTCGATCTGCTCGGCGGATTCGCGCCAGCGCCGGGCCGCCCAGAAGATGTCGGAGCGCAGGCGGAGCACCTCGCGCCCGGAGACGTTGGAGACGATGTCGAGCGCGAGGTCATGACGGCCGACGTCGCTCTGCGCGCGCGCCTCCAGCAGCAGGCGCTGCTGCCTGAGCTCGCCCGAGAGATCGCTGATGCGGCTCGCGCGCAACGCGGTGATCGCCATGTCGGGCTTGCGGTTGGCGAGATAGATCATGGACAGACGCGCGGCGACCTGGGCGCGCGCGGCGCCTTCGAGGCGGTGATCGACCTGGTATTGCAACAGCTCGGCGGCCTGGTCGAGCAGATCGATCGATGCGAGACGGTCGGCGAGACGGCGGATCAGTTCGTCACCGCGCCGGCCGATCGGCGTCAGCTCGCGGAACTCGTAGAACATCCCGAGCGCCTCCACCGGCGGCAGCTCGTCGCCCTTCGGTCCCAGGAAGATCTTCGTGAACAGCTCGGAGGCGAGGTCCTGTGCCTGACGCGAGGCTTCGGCGTTCGGCTGCAGCCTCGTCGCGGTGCGTGCCGCGGTGAGCGCGTCGCGGTAGCGCCCGCTCTCGGCATACATCTGCGACAGCATCTGCAGCGTCTTGACCTCGATCGAGTCGCCGCGCCAGGTCATCGACAGGGTCTCGAGCTCGCGCAGCGCGTCTTCCTTGCCGATCTCGTCGCGTTTCTGCCGCAACGCGACCTCGAGCTGCTTGGCCTCGGCCGCAGCCGGCCGATCGCTCGAGGCGGCCGCGAGCTTGTAATCGTCGAGCGCGTCCTTGTCGTGGCCGAGCGCCTCGGCGAGCCGGCCGCGCAGCACGGCGAAGCCGGGCGCCGCCTCGGGCGGGACACCGACCACTTCGAGTTCGCTGCGGCGCTTGGAGGCGCCGGCATAGTCCTTCACCTCGAGCGAGGCCCGCATCGCGTCCATCGTCACGATGCGCTGGATGTCGAGCGGCAGCGAGGCGATGGCGAATTCGACGTTCTTGAACTTCTCGCGCGCGTCCGCCCATTTGCCCTGGCGCGCATAGGCGAGCGCCTTCCAGAGCTGGGAGTCGTGGCTGTTGCCGATCACGGGATTAGCGAGGTCCTTCAGGCCCTGCGCCGGCCGGCCGATCAGGATGCTGGCGATCGCATGCATGATCAGCGCGCCGCTCTCCTCCTTGTTGAGCGGATCGCTCAACATCAATTCGGTCACGGCCTTGGCCTCGTGATACATCGCGCGCGACATGTAGAACTGCGCGAGGTCGAGCCGCGGCAGCGAGCGCAGCGCCGGCTCTACGTTGGAGATCGCCGTGATCAGCTCGCTCTGGCGCGCCATGAAGTTTTCCGACTGGCCCTTGCGCCAGCCTTCGGGGCTGAACACCGGGCGCACCGCGGTCGGCGCCCGCTCGGCCGAGATGTCAACCGGCGACAGCGTCAGCCCGCCTTTCTTGCCGAGGATCACCTTGTCGGCGCCGACCTCGACGCCGACCTCGTCGGAGTTCGGCCGGACCGCGATGCCGTGCGCGGATTCCAGCAGCGAGAGGTCGACGAGGTCCTGCCGCTTGATGAAGCCGCGCACCGGCCGCTGTGCCGTGATGACATAGAGGGTGTCGCCGGCGTCGGGATCGGTGAGCTTGTGCAGGACGCCCGGATTGGCGAAGGGGATCGCGATGTTGGCGAGCGCGGGGTCTGTGATGTTGCGCGACATCATCAGCGGCAGCGGCGTCGTCTGGATCTTATCGGCCAGCGTCAACAGCCAGTTGGTCTCCTTGCCGACCTCTTCGCTCGCCAGCGAGTAGACCAGCGGGCGGGTGAGACGGATGCGCACCGCCTGCCCCTTGTCCAGCGGCACGCGGCCGACCTCGCCGATCATCGCGCCGCCCTTGGCGCGGATCGCCTCGACGTCGATCGGCTTCGGCGTGTCGAACACCAGCCAGACGGTATCGCCGCGGCGGAACGCCGCCGCCGGCGTTGCGACCTGAATCGGGAACGTCACGCGCAGGCCGTCGCTGTCGCGGCGCGCGTCGACGCTGGCGATGCTCGGCTGCGGCGCCGCCGGCGCCTCGGCGGGCGCGGGCTTTGTGGCTTCCTTGGTGGCTTCCTTGGCGCCTTCCTTGACCGGCTCCTTGGCGGCCTCTTTCGGCGCTTCAGCAGGAGCGGGCTTGGCTGGCGCGGCTTCGACGACAGCCGGCGCCGGCTTCGCGGCTTCCTTCACGGCCTCCTTGGGCGGCTCCGGAGCGTGCGCAGCCTCCATCGCAGGCGCCGGCTTCGGCGCTTCAGCGGGCGGCATCGCCGCGGGCGCTTCGGGCTTCACGTCGATTTTGGCTTCGCGCGCGATCGTCTCCGAGGTCGGCGGCGCGATCTCGCGATGGGCGTCCTTCGGCTTCTCGGCCGCAGGCTTGTCGGGCGCAGGCTGAGGTCCGTGGCCGGCGGGCTTCATCTGCGTGATCGCCGCCTCGGGCGTCGCCGCCGCCTTGCCCTTGTCGGGCTGGAAGGAGACGTCGACGACGTAGTTCTTCTCGTCGCGGAACGAATGCACGTCGGAATCGCCGATCAGCGCGATCTCGACATTGGTCTGGTCGATGTCGGCCTTCTGCTTGATCGAGGCGACGTTCGGCGGCGCCGCGACGACCGCGTCCGCCAGATCGAAATTGAGGTTGGCGTTGAAAGCGAGCGTGAGCTTCTGCTCGTTGAGCACGGAGGAGACGCCGACGCCGTCGGGCATCTCGAACACGAAGCGCACGAAGGTCGGCTGCACCGAGGCGCGCACGCGGATCTGCGGACGCTTCTTGCTCTCGGCCGCAGCGCGCTGGGCGCGCAGTGCGCGCTCGGCCACGCGCGCGCGCTCGGCGAGCTCCTTGACCACGTCCATGGGCAGGCTCGGCGGCGGCCCTTTCCAACCCTCCGGCAGCAGGTCGACGAAGGTGCGCTCGCCGGCATTCATGGTGTTGACGGTGACGCGCCGCGCCAGCGATAGGCGGATGGCGGTGCCGTCGGGGTCGCGGCGCGCGGAGTTGACGTAATCGGGCGCGCCTTCCGGCACGCGATCGACGGGAACGTCAACGGGCCGGTCGAAGCGGATGATGAGGATGGAGCCCGCCGTCGTCACCTCGGAGGGAACATCCTCGCCGAGCTTGATGACGAGACGGGCAAAGCCGCCACCGGCCGAAAAGCTCGCCTCGCCCCTGACGGCATCGGCCGCGCGGGCGGGCGCACCCCAGCCGACCAGCAGGCAGACCGCCAGCACGCCGGCTTTTCGGACATGACGCGACAGCCCCGGCGCCATTGCGCGGGCTCGCGACCACAATCCATCGGCAGCCTCTCGCGCCATTGGCGGCATGTCTTCCGTTGCGACGGTCCACGGCGGCACTGATGCCGGCCCCTGCCCTCGACTGTAAGGTTTTGCCAATTAAGGACTTCTTAAGTATGAGCCCTCAATTCGGCTTTTGCGTCGGCTTGCCGTCGATCTTCGGCAGTTCCGCGGCCGAGGCCGACTGGTCGCCGCCGCCATTGGCCCGGCGGGCCATCTCGACCGTCAGCTTCTCGGCGGCCTCCGGCGACATCAGCCCCATGATGTCCGACATCTTCCGTGGCGCGATCGCCGAGGCGATCTCGATCAGCACGCCCATCTCCAGCCGGTCGAACACCCGCGCGGCGTCCTTGGGCTTCATGCCTTCATACATGGTGACGAGGCCCTTCATGCGCTGGGCTTCGGCGGCCTTCTGCTCGGCCTGCGTCGCGGAGATGCGGGTTTCCACCGCCTTCATCTCCTCGACCTTGCCTTCGATGCGCTTCTCGGCCGATTTGAGCAGGCTCTCGCGGATGTCGATCTCACGCTGGCGGGCCTCGATCTCCTGGCGGCGCGCCTGCAACCGTTCGAGGATCGCGCGCTCGGAAGCCGAGACCTGCGGCTGGCCCTCTTCGATCTTGACCACGGTGCCTTCCGGCTTGGTCTCGGGCGCGGCCGGCTTGGGCGCCTCCTTCGGCGCGCCATGGGTCGATCCGGTGATGATCTCCGGCTCCTCGCGCCCGGTCGGGAAGTTCAGATTCTGCTGCGCCCAGGATTTCTTGGCCTGGTTCGGCTTGTAGTCGAACACATAGCCGCCATTGATCACGAGGCCCGCGACCTTCAGCGTGGCGAGGCCCGCGACGGCAACCAGGACGACCGGGATGACGCGGATGTTACGAAACGATTTCATACCCTGACTTCATGCGGCAAGGGCTTCATGCGGCAAGCCCGTTGGATCGTCGGCGCTCGGAGAAGGCTTCGGCCGCCGCCGCTACCGCCTTCGCCGTCGACGGCTTGGCCGCGGGCGCGGCGACCGTTTCCGGACTGGTCATGGGGCGCGCGGCGATCGCGATCTTGGACAGCCGCCGCACCACGTTGTCGGCTTCGCCGAGCTGCTTGTAGAGCTGGTCCGACATCTGCGTCGCCGCGGCGAGCTGGCTGCCGAGGTTCTCGTTGACGTCGCGCACGGCGAGCTTCAGCCCGCCGATCGCGCGCTCGGCGATCTCCGTCGCGGTGATCAGCTCGCCGATCACGGCCTTCAGCGAATGCTCGTCCGCCTTCAGCCGCGTCAGCCGCTTGTTGAGCATGACGCAGTAGAAGATCGTCAGCATCAGCAGGATAGCCACCAGCGTCTCGATCGCCATTCCCAGGGAGTGGTTCATGGGGCCTCCATCATCTTGTTCTGCTCGTCAACTTTCTCGAACATCGCAAGTGTCGTACTTGGCTTGCGCAAGGGTTTCGTCACGCGGATCGCGACGCGGTCGCCGACCCGGCCCATTCGCCCCTCGGTCAGCGTGACGTCGCCGCAGCGCACGGTGACGTTGGCGTCCGCGCGCATGTCCAGCGGCAGCGTGTCGCCGACCTTGAGCCGCATCAGCTGCTTGAGCGGAATGTCGGCTTCGTAGAGCACGGCGTCGACGGCGATCTCGGCCTGGTTGATCTCGGTGGCGAAATGGCCTTCCCAGACCGGGTCGCGGCCGAACTTCTCGCCCATGAACATCTGGAGCAGGACGCCCCGGATCGGTTCGATGGTCGCATAAGGCAGCAAGAGCTCGATGTTGCCGCCGCGGTCTTCCATGTCGATGCGCAGGCGCACCAGGATCGCGGCGTTGGCGGGACGGCTGATCGCGGCGAAACGCGGATTGGTCTCGAGCCGGTCGATCGTGAAGGTCACCGGCGACAGCGGCCGGAACGCCTGCTCGGCGTCGGCCATGACCACCTCGACCAGCCGCTTGACCAGCTCGGTCTCGATCGTGGTGTAGGGCCGCCCCTCGATGCGGAGCTGGCTGGTGCCCCGGCGGCCGCCGAGCAGCACGTCGATCATGGAATAGATCAGGCTGGAATCGACCACCGCCATGCCGAAATTGTCCCACTCTTCGGCCTTGAAGACGGTGAGGACGGCGGGCAGCGGGATCGAGTTCATGTAGTCGCCGAAACGCACCGAGGTGATGCGGTCGAGCGAGACTTCGACGTTGTCGGAGGTGAAATTGCGCAAGCTCGTCGTCAGCAACCGCACCAGGCGGTCGAAGACGATTTCGAGCATCGGCAGACGCTCGTAGGAGACCATCGCCGAATCGATGATGGCGCGAATGCCGGAATGGTCGTCGAGCGCGACGTCGCCGACGGTGAAGCCGAGGAGATTGTCGATCTCCTCCTGCGACAGCACCCGCTCGCCGGAGTTCTTGCCGCTGCCGAGATCGCGGCTGCCGTCCTCGACCATGGCCGCCCATTGCAGGGCCATGGTCTCCGATAATTCGTTTTCTGCGGCAGCCTTCGCGGCCTCCGCGGGATCCTCGGAATCGAGCGACGCCTCCCACTGGGCGGCAATCGCATCCTGGTCCATTTGCTCGTTGCCGGCCATGACGCTAGCCCATCACCTTCCGCAAGCGCTCACTGGATCACGACTTCCTTGAACAGCACCGCGCTGACCTGGACCGGGGCGACCGCCGCGTTGACGCGCTTGGTCAGTTCCTCCTTGAGGCGGAAGATGCCGGCAGACCCGTTGAGGTCGGAGGGGCGCAGCTCGCGCACATAGGTCTGGAAGATGTCGGTGACGCGCGGCATCGTCGGCTTGATCGCCTCGATCTGCTTCTCTTCCTTCAGTTCCAGCACGATCTTCAGCCGCAGATATTGCACGCGCTCGCCCGGCGCGCCGGCGAGGTTGACCATGATGTCGGGGACGTCGACGAAGGACGGTGGCTTCGGCGGAGGGGCGACTTCGGCATGATGCTCGTCGTCGCCGTGACGGAAGAAGAAGAACCAGGTTGCAGCACCGCCGCCGAGGACGGCGAGCAGGCCGACGGCCATGATGATGAGCTTCAGCTTGTTCTTCGGCGGAGCGGCTTCCGCGCCTTCAGCGGCCGCGCCGCCTTCCGCTTCATTCTCTGCCATGATCGCCGCGCCCGGATCTCTAAAAGGGGTCGAAAGAGCGAAGCCTCAAGACGGTGACGCGATACAAATGCCCCGGCGCAACGCGCTCCTTGTCATGGCAAACGCTACGGTAATAATGGTTAACGGAATCTTTCGATTGGGCTTCCGCTAGGAAAAATCTGCCGGGCAGACATGGCTAACAGAACCTTTCTGCCGCCCTCTCGCACCCCTCGAAAATTGGCAAAGCATTGAAATTACCAAACTTTCCAGGTTGGCACGGCTTTCGCTGAGGAAGGGCTGAGACCGAACGGTTTGGGAGAACCCGACGGTCTCGTTCACGGGGTCCGCCAAGGCGCTTGGGAGAGCGAAATGGCAGATCCCCCTCAGGGGAGATTTCCGATGCAGAACGCGCTTCTGATCGGCTTGTCACGGCAGATGACGCTGGAACGGCAGATGGATGTCGTCGCCAACAACATCGCCAATGCCAACACCAACGGCTTCAAGGCCGACCATTCGCTGTTCGAGGAGTTTCTCAACTCGAACGCGCGTGAGGACAATTTCATCGGCGCCGACCGCCGGGTCTCCTACGTGCAGGACCGCGGCACCTTCCGCGACGTCGGCCCGGGGCCGATGGAGATGACCAAGAACCCGCTCGACATGGCGATCAGCGGCGACGCCTATTTCGCCGTGCAGGCCAATGGCGGCGAGCGCTACACCCGCGACGGCAAGTTCTCGCTCAACGCGACCGGCCAGCTCGTCAACTCCGACGGCAGCCTGGTGCTCGGCACCGGCGGCCCGATCACCTTCCAGCCGACCGACCACGACATCAACATCGCTCCCGACGGCACCATCACGGTGCTCGAGGGCACCGCCAAGACCGACTCGATCCGCGGCAAGATCAAGATGGTGTCGTTCGACGATCCGGCGAAGCTGACCAAGCTCGGCGCCAATCTCTATGACACCGGCTCCGCGGTCCAGCAGCCCGCCACCAAATCCACCGTCGAGCAGGGCTACATCGAGAAATCGAACGTGAATTCGGTCGGCGAGATGACCCGCATGGTCGAAGTCATGCGCAGCTACACCGCCATCGCCAATCTGCTGCAGCAGCAGAGCGACCTCCACAAATCGGCGATCGAAAAGCTCGCCGACGTTCCGGCCTGATTGAGGGAGAACTGAGATGCAGGCGCTTCACACCGCAGCGACCGGAATGGCGGCACAGGAACTCAACGTTCAGGTGATCTCCAACAACATCGCCAACCTGCGCACCACCGGCTTCAAGAAGCAGACCGCGGCGTTCCAGGACCTGATCTACGAGCACGTCCGCCGCGTCGGCGCGCAAGCCTCGGACCAGGGCACGATCGTGCCCGTCGGCGTCGACATCGGCGGCGGCGTCAAGACCGTCGGCACGCCGCGCAGCATGACGCAGGGCACGCTGTCGCAGACCGGCAACGATCTCGACCTCGCGATGTCCGGCGAAGGCTTCTTCAAGATCCTGATGCCCGACGGCACCTACCAGTACACCCGCGACGGCACCTTCCAGATGGACAATCAGGGCCGCGTCGTCACCGCCCAGGGCAACCCGGTGCAGCCGACGATCACGATCCCGCAAAACGCCTCCGGCATCACCGTGAGCGAGCAGGGCCAGGTCTCGGTGACGCTGCCGGGTTCGTCGACCTCCTCGATCGTCGGCCAGATCGGCGTGACGCGCTTCATCAACAAGGCCGGCCTGCAGCCGGTCGGCAGCAATCAGTTCACCGAGACCCCGTCGTCCGGCCCGCCGCAGGACGGCACCGCGAACGCTGAGGGCTACGGCAAGATCACGCAAGGCAGCCTGGAGCAGGCCAATGTCGACGTCGTCTCGGAGATGAGCGACCTGATCGCCGCCCAGCGCGCCTACGAGATGAACGCCAAGGTGATCAGCGCCGCCGACCAGATGATGCAATCGACCACGGCGCTGTTCCGCTGAGGCAATGACGATGATCCGCGCCACTCTCGCCACCATCTCCGCCCTGCTCGCGCTGGCCTTGCCGGCCGCGGCGGCGGACGATTTCATCGCCGCCCCGGCGCTGCGCGCAAGCGTCACCGTGACCTCGGACGTGGTGCGGGTCGGCGATCTCATCGACAATGCCGGATCGGCCGCGCCGATCCCGGTCTACCGCTCGCCCGATCTCGGAACCACCGGCGCGCTGCCGGTCGCGCAGGTGCTGTCGGTGCTCCGCGCCAAGCAGGTGATCGGCGTGACGACCGGCGACATCAAGGAGGTCCAGGTCACCCGCCTCGCCCGTACGCTCGCGGGCAAGGATCTGGAGACCGCCGTCGCCTCGGCGCTCGAGCGCCGCTTCGGCCTCGGCGATGCCGCCAACATCACCGTGACGTTCGACCGCGGCGTTACCGAAATGCGGTTGGACGCCGCCAACAGCGGCGCGCTGCAGCCGGTCGCAACCCGCTACGATGCCCGCAGCGGCCGCTTCGACGTCGCCTTCGAGATCGCCAACGACAACAATCCGACCCCGACCAAGCTGCGCTTCGCCGGTACCGCGATCGAGACGGTCGAAGTGGCGGTGCTGACGCGCGACATCGACCGTGCCGACACGCTGAAGTCCTCCGACGTCGCGCTGGAGCGCCGGCCGAAGGCCGAGATCACCGGCGAGCCCGCCTCGCGCGAGCGCAGCGTCGGCATGCAGCTGCGTCGGGCGATGCGGGCAGGCATGCCGCTCCGTGCCGCCGACATCGTCAAGCCCGACTTCGTGGTGCGCGATCAGAGCGTGACCATCATCTACCAGGCGCCCGGCCTCTATCTCACCACGCGCGGCAAGGCGATCGAGAGCGGCGCCGAAGGCGACACCGTCAGTGTGCTCAATCTGCATTCCAAGCGCACGCTGACCGGGGTAGTCACCGGCCGCGGCCAGGTGACGATCCAGGGCGCGAGCCAGTCCGCGCCGATGACCCCCGCGGTCGAGCAGACCTCCTCGCTCCAGCGCGAAACGCCCGCCCCCGCGGCTGCGGCCGCAGCCCTCGCCCGGAGCCTGATCGAGGCGCCGACTTCGCCGGCCCAGATCGCCCAAGTCCAGACGAACCAAGCTCAGATCAACCAAGCCCAGCTTCCGCAAGTTCGCCTCTCGCAGGCTCCAGCCAAGTCAGAGTAAATCATGTCCACGTTCAGTCCGGCTTTCCGCCTTCGTCGCATCGCGATCTCTGCCCTGCTGCTGGCCTCTTGCGCGCTGGGCGGCTGCTCCTCGATCGACCGCCTGTCGCAGATCGGCGAGCAACCGAAGCTGTCGGCCATCGAGAATCCGACGGCACAGCCCGGCTACAAGCCGGTGCAGATGCCGATGCCGAAGCCGGAAGTCGCCTCCTACAATCCCAACTCGCTGTGGCGCAACGGCAGCCGCGCCTTCTTCAAGGACCAGCGCGCCCGCCAGGTCGGCGACCTCCTGACCGTGACCGTGAACATCACGGACAAGGCCAACATCGAGAACGACACCTCGCGCAGCCGCACCAACAAGGAAGATTCCGGAATCACGGACTTCATTGGCTCGCAAACGATCACCCAGGCCAACAAGATCCTGCCCGGCCGCATCCTGACCGCCGACTCGACCTCGTCCAGCGAGGGCAAGGGCAGCGTCGACCGCAAGGAAGCCCTGCAAACCAACGTCGCCGCCGTGGTCACCCAGGTGCTGCCGAACGGCAACCTGGTCGTCGAAGGCAAGCAGGAGATCCGCGTCAACTTCGAAATTCGCGAGCTGATCGTGGCCGGCATCGTGCGCCCTGAGGACATCCAGAGCGACAACACCATCGACTCCACCAAGATTGCCCAGGCCCGCATCGCCTATGGCGGCCGCGGCCAGATCATGGACGTGCAGCAGCCGCGCTACGGCCAGCAGGTCATGGACGTGCTGCTGCCCTTCTAAGTCTCTCCCGAGCTCCCACATCGTGTTCGCGAACCTAGGCGCGAACGACGATGTACGACGCGGCCTCCGGTAGCTCCCCTGCCGGAGGCCGCATGTATTTTGAGCGGTGTGCCATAGCGGCCGCGAGTCAGGTCGCGTCATTGCAGCGAGATCGCTGCTCAACCACTGTCATTGCGAGCGCAGCGAAGCAATCCAGGGTGCCTCCGCGGAGCGACCCTGGATTGCTTCGTCGCGAAGGGCTCCTCGCAATGACGGCGGAGCGCCCCTCCCGCCCTCACGTAAACTCCACCTCCACCACGCCCAGCCCGTCCAGCTCCATCCGCACCTTGTCGCCGGCCTTGAGCCACAGCGTCTTGACCAGGCTGCCCGTCAGCACGAGCTGCCCCGCATGAAGACCCTTGCCTTCGGCGGCGAGATGGTTGGCGAGCCAGGCGAGCGCATTGTGGGGGTGACCGAGCACGTCGGCGCCGGTGCCCTGGCTGACCTCCTCGCCGTTGACGATGGCGCGGCCCTTGACTTCTTTCAGATCCGGCACCGACGAGCGGGGCACGGACGGCCCCAGCACGCAGCCGGCGGCGAAGAAATCGTCCGCGATCAGCGTCGGGGCGCCCATCGTCTCCCACTTCACGTAGCGGTCGTCGACGATCTCGATGGCGGGATGATAGGCCTCGACCGCCTCACCGACCCATTCGGCGGTGAACGGCGCCTCGCTGGCGGCGAGGTCGCGCTTCAGCCGGACCGCGATCTCGCATTCGACCCCGACCCGGACATAGTTGGAGGCGGCCAGCTTGGCGCCGCTGTCATGCACGCCCTTCTGGAACACGCCGCCGCCGCAAGGATGCGGGATACCGATATAGTCCTGCATCACCTGGCTGGTGCAGCCGATCTTGTAGCCGACCAAAGGCCCGGCATGCGCCAGCAGCAGGTCGTGCAGCGCGCGCTGGACCTGATAGCCCTCGGCCTCATCCATGGGCGGACGCTCCAGCGCCGCGAGCGGCGCGTGGTTGCGGCGCGCCAGCGCGATCGCCTTCGCGGCTTCGAGAATCTTGTCCATCGGCGCCGCCTCCCACGCTACGCATTCAAGGGCGGCACTTCAGCATTCCCGCCCGGGCGTGACAAGCGCCGGTCGGCGCTCGTCCGGGTCGATTACGGGATGCTCCCGCCGCTTAAGGAAATATTGAGTTGGTCCGGTATTTATGGAGCCACGCGCCAGCCCTACGCGCCCGCGCGGCACGAGACCCTGATTGCAGCGATGCGTGAAGCCGCTGCGCCGCCGTCTCAAGTTGCCGACCGATCTCCTTGATGCGACTCGCAAAACGTCCCGCACCTGAAGTGAAGGCTGTTTCTCATGCGAATTCACGTGAGCACGGAGGATTCGACTCTAGCCCATTGATCGCGATTCATTTTTCGCGATCCCTGCAATCGGTCTCGCACGACAATCGCGTTGTGGCGCAGGAACGCGCCACAACGCCGAGTGCAACGGCATCGCGTCCGTTAATTGCGTCCAAGCGCGATGCGGATGGCGACCTCGACCGGCGAGTAATCGCCCTCCCTCCGCTCCAGCCGGTATGGCTCGGCGAGATGCAGCGGCGGCTGCGCCAGGAAGCGCGGTCGCGTTCCCCGATGCTTCTGCGCGGCATGAACCAGGAAGGGATGACAAAGATAGACCGTGCCGGCCGCACCGGTCGCAAGGGCAACCGGACAATCGGCCCCCATCTCCTCCAGCATCATGTGCGCTCGCCCCGCATCGCCGGCCGGTGCCAGATAGCGCGCCATCGGCAGATGCGAGCCGACCCGGATCCGCGTCGGCGCATCGTCGTCACCGATGTCGGAGAACAGGAACAGCAGCAGCAACGCCCGCCCCCGCGAGGTGACGTTGACGCGCCAGGCCATGTGATCCTGCGCTTCGTTTGGGTTGTCATCCTCGCCGGGAAAGCTGAGATCGACGTGCCAGCCGGCGTCGCCCGGATCGTCCGGATGCGGGAAGCGCACCGGAAAGGTGCCGATGTCGCGCCGCGGCCGCCATCGCCCCTGCCCGACGATCTGGTCGAAGGCCGTATGGAGCAATGCGGTGTTGATGGCATCGCGGAACGGCGGGTCGCCATAATAGGGCAGCCGCACCACGGGCCGGGTCCAGCTCGCGGGGTCGTGCTCGCTGCACGGCAGATCGCGCCACATGATGACGCGGGCCGCCTCGGCGAGCTCACGGGGGAAAGCATTGTCGATCCGGACAAAGCCGTCGCGGATGAATTGGGCAATTTGCGCGTCGTCCAACGCGCGGGGAACGGTGGTCATGATGATCTCTCGATGCCTCGCCCAGCCCTCATCGTCCGCTCGCTGCGGAATCGGCTGGGTCGATCGCTGGGGAATCCGCAAGTCGCGCTCGCGGGACGCAATGCCTCCGCGGCGGAGGCGCCTGCGCTCAACCCAGGAAGAAGACCGATGCGATGTGGGAAGTGCAAATCATCATGGCGGCGCGAATCTACGCGCCGGACAGGCAACATTCAAGCGGCAGGCAAACGCCGGGCGCGGTGCGAAACCGCGCACCTTCCGCCACAAAACAAAAGAGCCGCATCTCTGCGGCTCCGCCTTTATTCGTCGCGATAAACCTTCTCGCGTTTCTCGTGGCGCTCCTGCGCTTCCACCGACAGCGTCGCGATGGGCCGGGCCTCGAGCCGCTTCAAGGAGATCGGCTCTCCGGTTTCCTCGCAATAGCCGTAGGTGTTGTCCTCGATGCGCTGGAGCGCGGCGTCGATCTTGGCGATCAACTTGCGCTGGCGGTCGCGGGCACGCAGCTCGATGGCACGGTCGGTTTCGGACGATGCCCGATCGGCAAGATCGGGGTGGTTGACGTTCTCCTCCTGCAAAGCTTGCAGCGTCAGCTTGGACTCTTTGAGGATCTCATCCTTCCAGGCGAGGAGCTTCAAACGGAAGTACTCCTTCTGCCGGTCGTTCATGAAAGGCTCTTTTTCGGTCGGTCGGTAGTTTTTCAACTTTTCCAAGGGCGGCCTATCTGTCTAAGCAACGACTCGCAACGGAAACAGGGTCCGTTGAACCGCGCCTTATATAGTGGCCTCATGTGACAGACAATATTTCCCTGAGAGTCTGGCCGGCTCCCCCAAGTCCTTGCACAGGAAGGTTTATCCTGGAGGGCTCGGGGGCGGCCGAAGGCCTAGTAGCCGACCGTGAAGCGCTGCCTCGGATGGGCCGGGCGCTCGATCTCGTCGGCAAGCGCAATGGCATAGTCAGCGAAGGTGATCCAGCTCTTGCCGTTCGCATCTGCGAGAAGCTGGTCGGTCCCGAGCCGGAACTTGCCCGTGCGCTCCCCCTCCACGAACAGCGCGGACGGCGAAATGAAGGTCCAGTTCAGCTCCTTCTCCTGCCGCAACAGGTCGAGGAAGGCCGCGCCTGCCTCGGCTTCCGCCTTGTACTGGGCCGGAAAATTGGGAGTCGTGACCAGCTTCACGCCCGGCGCGACCTCGAGGCTGCCGGCGCCGCCGACCACGAGGTAACGGCCAACCTTGGCGTCCTTTGCCGCGCCGATCAGCTTGTGCGCGTCGCTGGCCAGAAAGTGCACGGAACTCACGGCGACGTCGTGGCCGGCCCACAGCCTGGCAAGGCCGGCCTGGTCGAGCACGTCCCCCTTGGTGGGCGTGACATTCGGCAGGGCCGCGATCTTCTCCGGGTTCCGGGCGATGGCGGTGACCGCGTGGCCGCGGCGGGACAGTTCCTTGGTGATCTCCGACCCGGCCCGGCCCGAGGCGCCGGCGACTGCGATTTTCATTGGAAGGCTCCTTTGCTACTGTGGTAACTAATGGAGACTAGATATCGCAAAGAACGCTGGTGTTAAGAGAGCACTTTGTGCTTACCTGATTACGCGAGGGTAACCCGGAGGGCGTAACCCAGTCCCCCGACCGACACCCGGACCGCAACCGACGACCGAACCAACTCCGAGGACCGACGATGAAACCCGACGTCTACGCGGCGAACTGCCCCACCCGCCAAATCCTCGACCGCGTCGGCGACAAATGGGCAGTGCTGATCCTGTTGCTGCTGCGCGAGCAGCCGATGCGCTTCAATCAGCTGCGCCGCACCATCGAAGGCATTTCGCAGAAGATGCTGAGCCAGGTTCTCAAATCGCTCGAACGCGACGGCCTGCTCAGGCGCCATGCCGTCGCGACCGTACCCGTGACGGTCGAGTATTCGATCACGCAGCTCGGGCTGACGCTCGCCGGCGCGGTCGATCCGCTGCGCGATTGGGCCGAGCAAAATCTGAAAGACGTTCTCGCCGCCCAGCGCCGTTACGACGCGCGGCAGAACGAGGAAGCGGCGTAGGGCCACGAAGAAAACGCTATGGGAGTCCCGTCATCCTGAGTGCGAGTGGCGCGATGCAAAAGCATCGCGCCGTGAGCCTCGACGGACGGACGGCCGAGATGCAGCGGGGCCGTTGCCCTTCGAGGGCCGCTGAAGAAGCGGCCACCTCAAGGGTGACGGATAACGTCTACGCCTGCCCGGCCTTCGCCAGCTCGACCTCGACGCGGAGCTCGATCTCGGCCAGCACCGCATCGAGACCGGCTTCGCCCGAGGACGATTTCAGGTTCGCTGCGGCATCCCGCAGCCGCATCACGGTCGAGGCGTCGAGATTGCCGGACAAGAGGCCCATCTTGAGATCGTCGAGCACGTCGAGCGCAGTCCTGCCGCGCGCGACCGAGCGCTTGCGGCGCTCGACCGGATCCTCCGCGACACCTTGCAAGGCCAGCAGCCCATCGATGTTGGCGGCGGCCTTCGGCGCGGCAGCGCTGCGGGTCTCCTGCGCCGACGAGGTGTCGGGCAGCACGAAGGTGCCGGAGCCGGTCCGCCTGGCCTGGCTGGCCGCCGTTCCAAGCGTGGTGCCGTTCGGTCCGTAGATGCGCATCGGAGGGAATCCGGGTGATCGATGCCGTCACCTTCGCCGTCTTATGGTTAACGGGGCGTAAACAGCCCGGCAAAATCTGCCGACGGGCGGCAGTTTCGCTCCTCAGGGACAACACCGGCTGACACCGGTCGAAACAGATTTATTCAACCTATTCAGCCACCTAACCTTACTGCCCCGGCTGGCACAGCCCTCGCAAGGACAGCGTCGGACCAGCTCGTCATGGGAGTGTCGTGCAGGTCTTTCCGATTTGAGGGGCCTCGGGGAGCAGAGGATGCCAGGCGTTCGTTGGGTGAGGATTGTCGGGGTGGCCTGCGCGGCGCTGGCGCTGTCGGTCGCGCCGGCGGCTGCGACCTCGCGCATCAAGGATCTCGCCAACATCGAAGGCGTGCGGCAGAACCAGCTGATCGGCTATGGCCTCGTCGTCGGCCTCAACGGCACCGGCGACACGCTCAACAACATCCCCTTCACCAAGCAATCGCTGCAGGCGATGCTCGAGCGCATGGGCGTCAACATTCGCGGCGCCACCATCCGCACCGGCAACGTCGCCGCCGTGATGGTGACAGGCAATCTGCCGGCCTTCGCCACCCAGGGCACGCGCATGGACGTCACCGTCTCCGCGCTCGGCGACGCCAAGAACCTGCAGGGCGGCACCCTGCTCGTCACCCCCCTGCTCGGCGCCGACGGCAACGTCTACGCGGTGGCGCAGGGCTCGCTCGCGATCTCCGGCTTCCAGGCCGAGGGCGAGGCGGCCAAGATCGTGCGCGGCGTTCCGACCGTGGGACGCATCGCCAACGGCGCCATCATCGAGCGCGAGATCGAGTTCGCGCTCAATCGCCTGCCGAACGTGCGCCTGGCGCTGCGCAACGCCGACTTCACCACCGCCAAGCGCATCGCAGCCGCCGTCAACGACTATCTCGGCGTCAAGACCGCCGAGCCGATCGATCCCTCGACAGTGCAACTCTCGATCCCGCCGGAGTTCAAGGGCAACGTCGTTGCATTCCTCACCGAGATCGAGCAGCTGCAGGTCGACCCCGATCTGGCCGCCAAGATCGTCATTGACGAGCGCAGCGGCATCATCGTGATGGGCCGCGACGTTCGCGTCGCCACCGTCGCGGTGGCGCAGGGCAACCTCACGGTCACCATCTCCGAGAGCCCACAGGTGAGCCAGCCCAACCCGCTCTCGCGCGGCCGCACCGTGGTCGCACCGCGCAGCGCCGTCACCGTCACCGAGGACGGCAAGAAGCTGGCCGTCGTCAAGGACGGCGTCTCGCTCCAACAACTGGTCGACGGCCTCAACGGCCTCGGCATCGGCCCGCGCGACATGATCAGCATCCTGCAGGCGATCAAGGCCGCCGGCGCGATCGAAGCCGACATCGAGGTGATGTGATGCAGACCAGCACGATCAACACGCCGCGCCTCGCCACCTCCTCGGCCTTTTCGGTCGAGAGCCGCAACGGCCGGCCCGATTTCGACCTCGCCAGCGCCCTGCAGAAGGTCTCGCCGAAGCAGCAGGCCAGGGCGCAGAAGACCGCCACCGATTTCGAGGCGATGTTCCTCAACAGCATGTTCTCGCAGATGACCTCGGGCCTGAAGGGCGAAGGCCCGTTCGGCGACACGCCCGGCACCGGCGTGTGGCGCTCGATGCTGACCGAGCAATATTCCAAGAACTTCGCCAAAGCCGGCGGCGTCGGCGTCGCCAGCGAGGTCTACCGCACCCTCATCATGCAGCAGGCGAAAACGATCCGCACGGCATAAGGTCAAACGAGATGAACCACTTCAACGCCTCACGTCAGCCGATGCAGACCCAACGCCCGAACATTGCGCCGGGCAGCGCCGAGGCGCGCAAGCTCGCCGAGGATCTTATGGACGCGATGAGCGCCCTGCTCGGACTGATCGAGCGCGAAACCGAGCTCGTTCGCGCCGGCAAGGTCCGCGAGGCGATGACGCTCGAGAGCAAGAAGCAGGAGCTGTCGCGAAACTATGTCGGTGCCGTCAGCCAGTTGAAGGCGAACCAGGCGCAGCTCGCGAAATCCGCCCCGGAGCTGCTCTCGACGCTGCACCGCCACCACGATGCATTCCGCGCCATGCTCCAGGTCAATCTCACCGTGCTCGCGACCGCGCACGCCGTTTCCGAAAGCGTCCTGCGCGGCGTCAATGCCGAGATCCAGAAGCGCAACGTGCCGAACACCTATACGGCCGCCGGGCGGCGTGCAGCTCCGGGCCCGCGCCACATCACCCCGCTCGCGGTCAGCCGCTCGCTCTGAGCGCGCACGAAAACAACCGACATTTTTACGAAAAACCGCGCGGCGATTTCGTCGCGCGGTTAGGCACGTTTGTTGACTGGGTCTTCAGTCCTGACGTTCCATGGTTGCGTTACGAGAGGGGTTGGGATTTGACTCAATCAAGGCAACCAGGAGGCTGCCATGAGTACAGATTTCAGCATCAGGCCGGTGGGGATCCCGGCCCCCGTGCAGATCGTAGCGGCGTCCAGCGTGGCGGCGAACGAGGCTGTGCAAACCGATCTTCCGGTGAGCCAGACGGTCGCCGCGGCGGATACGAGCGCCCCCGTGCGCAACGATCTGCCGAACCACGAGAACATCTCGCGCCAGGTCGTCTTCGACCAGGCGGCCGCATCCTTCGTCTTCCAGGTCGTCAACGACAGGACCGACGCGGTGGTCAACCAGTTCCCCGACGAAGCGATGCTGCGCCGGCGGGCCTATTTCCATGCATTGGATATGAAGTCCGAGCCCTCGCGTCCGCTCAGCACGGACGTCAGCGCCTGACGATCGCGCGTCGGGATCGCGGGATCGGTGACGATGCTCTGCTCCGCGTCTGACCGGCACCGGTCAGCGTGAAATTCGTAGTGTCGAAGCACAACTGCGGGTCTTGATCGTCACCCGCCCCGATAGTGGGCGCAAGAATGCCCGCGATGTCGGCCATCACGAGCTCCCGTCACGGCCGCCCGGACAGACCCGCAGCGATATTGCGGTTGATCTCGATCAGCGGACGGAAGTGATCGAATTGCGGGCTCATCTGGAGCGCGGCGGTCTGGCTCAGCACGAACACGCTGATGTTGGCGATCTTCTGCCGGACGTCGATCGGCTGCGGATTGTTGTCGCGCATCGCTTCGCTCAGGAAGATGGTCCAGAGCTTGCGGTTGAACATCAGGGCCTGCATGGTCTGCTCGCTGAGCGGATCGGCGTTGTTCACGGCGTCCTGGAGCTTGTTCGCGGCCTTGAGCAGAGTCTGCGCCTCGATGTCCCGAGGAGATGCGGTGGTCGTTGCAACACGCGCATAAGCCGAGGCAGCGGAATTCGACATCAATCACACCCTGGAGGTTACCTAGCGCGTTGTAAGCGCTTAAGGATTTCTTTCCCAACCCTAGGCAGCACCGCTTAAGATTTGCTTACGTGTGTGCTTGGAAGCACTCCGGATAATTACGGGCCTACGGAGCTCTTCGTCAGCGCAACGCTAGATCCACGCACGCACGATGTAAACTCGCTTCGCGTGATGCGCGCCGATCTCAGCTAATCCTGTCTTAGCGATCTCCCTCAAAAGAACGGCGGAGCCTTAGCCCCGCCGCGAAATCTCAAAGAGCGAGCTTGCGCCGCGAAATTAGCGGAGCAGCTGCAGCACGCTCTGCTGCGACTGGTTCGCCAGCGACAGCGCGGAGACCGCGATCGACTGGCGGGTCGACAGCGCCTGGCTGTTGGCTGCTTCCTCGTTGGTGTCGGCGAGCGTCAGGTTGGACGATCCGGTCTGAAGCACGTTGATCAGGTTCTTGGAGAAGTCCTGACGCACCTGCACGATCGAGAGGTTCGAGCCGAGCGAGGATCCTTCCGAGCGCAGCGTGCTCGAGGCCGCATTCAGGCTCGCCAGCACCCTGTTGGTCGCGCCGTTGTCGATGAAGTCGACGCCGTTGACGAGATTGCTGAGGCCGAGACCGGCGGCGTTGAACACCACGCCGTTGATGCTGAGGGTCGAGCTGCCCGTCTCGTTGAACACCAGCTTCAACGTGTCGCCGTTGAGCAGGTTGACGCCGTTGAAGGAGGAGTCCTGCGAGGTGGTGTCGATCTGGGCCAGGATGTTATTGAACTGATTGACCAGGTTCGAGCGCGCGGTCTGCGCCACGGGATCCTGCACCGGCGGCTGCGCGGTGGTGAAGGACAGAACACCGGTGATCGTGCCGCCAACGACGCCGCCCGCAGTGCTCGAACCGAGCGTCGAGGAGGCGTATTCGTTGACGGTGGTGACCGTCAGCACGCCGTTGGCGTCGATCGTCGCGGTGAGGTGGTTGGCCTGAAGCTGTGCGTTGAGCTGGTCGAGCGTCTTGACCGTGCCGTTGGTGCCGTCGCCGAAGGTGACGTTGACAGGCGTGCCGCCGTTGAAGGAGGTGAAGGTCAGCGTCTTGCCGCTGATGCCGCCGACACCAGCGGTGCGCGCCGCGGTGAAGGCGGTCGCCGTTCCCGTGTTGCCGCTGAGGCCGAATGCGCTGAGTGCATTGCCGGTCCCGGTGATGGAGAGATCGGCGTTGATGCCGGTGGAGATCGCCAGTTGGCCGCTTGAGTTCACCGACGACGGGATCTGCCCCGACGTGGTCGAGAGGGACGCCCCACCATTGAAGATGCTGGCGGTCTTCACGCCGGTGGCGAGGTCGATCGAGTTGAGCAGGTCCGTGAGAGTCGCGCTCTGGATGTAGACCGTCGAGTTGCCTTTACCATCGGTGACGATGTTGCCGCTCACGCCATAACCGTTGGCCACGCTCGCCGCCGATTGCGGCGTCTGCGCGTTCTTGAACGTGATGGTGTGGCCGTCGATGTTCAGCGTCGAGCCATCCTGAACGAGAGTTCCGAGCGAGCCTGCGGTCGTCGATCGGTTCGCGGTCACGTTGGCGTTGCCCGCGCCGGTCGCAGATGTCAGACCGAGCGCCTTGAGGAAATCAGCCTTGCCCGTCACGTTCAGGTCAGCGCCGGTCGAGCTCTTCAGCGTGACGATGCCGCCGGCCGAGATGGACGATGCCACCTGAAGCGTGCCGACCGGACCGGCCGAACCGCTGACGGCGATGGTCGCTGCGCCTGCACTTATCGTCGCGGTCTGAACGCCGCTGGCAAGATCAATCGCGGTGAGAAGGTCGTTGACGGTGCTGGTCGGCGCGCCGGTCGTCCCCATGTAAACGATGGAATTGCCGTTGCCGTCGGTGGAAATGTGGCCGCTGGCATCGAGTCCCCAACCGGTCGGCTGGGTGGTCGGAGCCGCACCGGTGCGGAAGGTAACAGTCTTGCCGTTGACGGTGATCGAGTCACCATCTGCGGGCGACGAGCCGAGCGTGCTGGCTGGCGTCGAGCCAATCAGGGTGGCCGTACCGGCAAGATTTGTGGTTGTGTCCGCAGCTTTCGCTGCCGTGCCAGTCAAAGTACCTGCGCTCGAACCTAGCGACGCGCCGAGTGCGGCGCCCGACGTTACGGGGGTCACACCACCGGGCGCACCGGTGTAGAGCACGTTGCTGTTGGCGGTGGCGCTGGCATAGGAGGTCGTCCCGCGCAAATCGGCCGGCGTTGCACCGGGAATGGTGGTGGAGACGTTCGACTTGGTGGAATAACCGACCGTGGTCTGCAGCGCCTGGTTGGCGATCGATTTCGCGCTGTCGATCAGCTTCTGCAGCGAGGTGATGCCGGTATTGGCGGCCTGCAGCACCTGGACGCCGTTGTTGATGCCGTCGAGCAGGTTGCTGATGTCGCTCGCCCGGTTGTCCAGCCCCTGCGCGGTGAAGAAGTTGGTGGGATTGTCGAGCGCCGTATTGACCTTCTTGCCGGTCGAAAGCCGCTCCTGCGTCGTGGCCAGCAAGTCGGCCGTCGACTGCAGCGACAACAGGTTCTGGCGAACGGACGCCGAGAGAACGATGTTGGACATTGGCTAGTCTTCCTCTTGAACCGGATACGAATCGGCCGCGCCGTCTGGGAAGCGGGCTTTTGTCCAGTTTTAGGAGGTGTCCTTTAAAGTATGGTTAACGCCGGTTTAAGGGATACGGTTAATGGCCGATGAACGCCCCTGCCCGCCTCCGGACGCAAAAAAGAGCGACGGGGCACAGGACCCCGCCGCTCGACTTTATCCAGGAATTTCAGCCGCTTATTAGCGGAGCAGCTGCAGCACGCTCTGCTGCGAAGTGTTGGCCAGCGACAGCGCCGAGACCGCGATCGACTGGCGGGTCGACAGCGCCTGGCTGTTGGCCGCCTCGACGTTGGTGTCGGCCAAGGTCAGGTTGGACGAGCCCGTCTGCAGCACGTTGATCAGGTTCTTGTTGAAGTCCTGACGGATCTGCACGACCGAGAGGTTCGAACCGAGCGCCGAGGCTTCCGAGCGCAGCGTGCTGGATGCGGCGTTTAGGTTGGTCAGCACCCGATTGGTCGCGGCGTTATCGATGAAGTCGACACCCACGGTGAGTGACGCCAGGCCTAGACCCTTGGAGTTGTAGGTCACGCCGGTGATGTTCAGGCTCGACTTGCCGGTCTCGTCGAACACCAGCTTGAGCTGGTCGCCGTTCAGCAGGTTCACACCATTGAACGAGGAGTCGACCGAAGTGGTGTCGATCTGGTTCAAGATGTTGTTGTACTGCGAGACTAGGTTCGCACGGGTCGACTGAGCGACCACGTCCTGGATCGGTGTGGAGGCGGTCGTGAACGTCAACGTGGCGGCGATCGTACCACCGATCGCGCCGCCAGCTGTCGCCGAGCCAATTGTCGAAGACGCGTAGTCGTTGGATGCGGTGATGGTGAGTTGACCGTTCGCATCGATGGTCGCAGCCATGTTGTTGGCTTGCAGCTGCGAATTAAGCTGGTCGAGTGTCTTGACGGTGCCGTTAGTGCCGTCGCCGAAGGTGACGTTGACCGCCGCCCCTCCATTGAAGGCAGTGAAGGTCAGGGTCTTGCCGGCGATGCCGCCGACGCCGGAGGTTCGGGCTGCGGTGAACGCCGATGCCGTTCCGGTGTTGCCGGCGAGACCGAACACCGACAGGGCATTGCCGGTGCCGGTGATCGACAGATCGGCATTGATGCCGGTCGAGATTTTGAGCTGACCCGAAGTGTTGATCGTCGAAGCGGTCTGTCCCGAGGCGGTCGCAAGCGTACCGCTGCCACTGCCGTTGAGCGTGAAGGTCTGCACGCCCGTGGCGAAGTCAATGGCCTTGAGCACGTCGGCAATCGTGCCGCTCTGCAGATAGATCGTCGAGTTGCCGTTGCCGTCGGTGACGACGTTTCCGGACACGCCGAGGGTTGCTCCGAGCGAAGCGGCAGAAGGCGTCGGCGCATCCTTGAAGGTGATGACATGGCCATCAACGTTCAGCGTCGACCCCGACGTGACCAGTGACGACACGGTCGCTGAGCTCGTGGTGCGGGTCGCCGTCGCCGTGACGTTCCCGGCACCGGTCGCAGTGGTCAGGCCGAGCTTGTTGAGAATGTCGGCTTTGCCCGTCACGCTCAGGTCGGAACCGTTCGTGCTCTTCAGAACGAGTGCGCCGCCGCCGCTGACCGACGAGATGGTCTGGCCACTGTTGACCGTCAGGGTGCCGGCAACGTTGCTCTGCACGCCACTGGCAAGGTCGATCGCGGTCAGAACGTCGCCCACCGCAGCCTTCGTGGCCGAGCCGAGATAGACCGTTACGTTTCCGCTGGCGTCAGTATAGACATTGCCGGTCGTGATACCCGTGGCAGCAACACGGGTCAGACCGGTCGGAGCCGTCGTGGGGGCGTCGCCGGCCGCAAAGGTGACGGTTTTGCCGTTGACGGTGAGCGTGTCGCCCGCAAGAACGCCGGCGTTGGCATCGCCAGCGCTCGCCGTGCCGTTCAGCAGGCTCGCGCCGGTCGTCGCGGCGTTGATCACCGTGCCCGTGTTAGTACCCTGAATGCCGCCTAGCGTGGCACCTGACGTTGCAGCAGTCACGCCACCGGCAGCACCGCTATAGAGCACGTTGCTGTTCGCAATGGCGCTCGCGAAGCTCGTGGTGCCGCGCAGGTCGGCGGCGGTTGCACCGGCGATTGTGGTCGAGACGCTGGACTTGGAGGAGTAACCGACGGTGGTCTGCAGCGCCTGGTTGGCGATCGACTTCGCGCTGTCGATCAGCTTCTGCAGCGAGGTCAGGCCGGTGTTGGCGGCCTGCAGCACCTGCACGCCGTTGGCGATACCATCGAGCAGATTGTTGATGTCGCTGGCACGATTGTCGAGCGACTGGGCGGTGAAGAAGTTGGTGGGATTGTCCAGGGCTGAGTTGACGCTCTTGCCGGTCGACAGACGGTTCTGTGTGGTGGCGAGAAGATCAGCGGTGGACTGGAGAGAGAGCAGGTTCTGACGAACCGATGCAGACAGAACGATACCGGACATAACTCTTACCCTTCTGGTTTACGCGTCTTCGTTCGATCGCTTCGGATCGAGTGACGTGCGCAGCCTGCACTGACATGGCTAACAAAGGGTTGAAACGAGCCTTGTTAGTGTAAGCGCCCGTTCACCATAAACCGCCAGAGACGTCCGGATGCGTCTAAATCGAGCTGAAATCGTTAGCGTTTCGACGTAGTTACGCTCCATTAACCATAACCGGCGGTTACTTGTTCCGCACCACCGTCAAAGGCCCTTTGAGATTCACGCGGCCAAGAACAAGCGGCGGGGCCGAAGCCCCGCCGCTCTATCCTGCTTGCGATGTTGTCCGCTGATTAGCGGAGTAGCTGCAGCACGCTCTGCTGCGACTGATTGGCCAGCGACAGCGCGGAGACTGCGATCGACTGGCGGGTCGACAGCGCCTGGCTGTTCGCAGCTTCGACGTTGGTGTCGGCCAGCGTCAGATTGGACGAACCAGTCTGCAGCACGTTGATCAGGTTCTTGTTGAAGTCCTGACGCACTTGCACGATGGTCAGGTTCGAACCGAGAGCCGATGCTTCCGAGCGCAGCGTGCTCGACGCGGCGTTCAGGTTGGTCAGCACCTTGTTGGTGGCAGCGTTGTCGATGAAGTCAACACCGCTGGTCAGCGCGGCAAGGCCCAGACCCTTCGAGTTGTACGTCACACCCGTGATGTTCAGGCTCGACTTGCCGGTCTCGTCGAACACCAGCTTGAGTTGGTCGCCGTTCAACAGGTTGACGCCGTTGAACGAGGAGTCCTGTGAGGTCGAGTCGATCTGGTTCAGGATGTTGTTGTACTGGTTGACCAGGTTGGCCCGCGCCGTCTGGGCAACGCTGTCGGCGACCGGGGTGGAAGCGGTCGAGAAGGTCAGCGCGGTCGTCAACGTCCCTCCGATCGCACCACCCGCCGCCGTCGAACCGAGCGTCGAGGATGCGTAATCGTTGGTCGCAGTGATGGTGAGCAGGCCGTTGGCATCGATCGTCGCAGACAGGTTGTTGGCTTGGAGCTGCGTGTTGAGCTGATCGAGCGTCTTGACCGTGCCGTTGGTGCCGTCGCCGAACGTGACGTTGACCGCCGTACCGCCATTGAAGGAGGTGAAGGTCAAAGTCTTGCCGTTGATACCGCCAGTGCCGGACGTGCGGGACGCGGTGAACGCCGAGGACGTACCTGTGTTGCCGGCGAGACCGAGCGCGGACAACGCATTGCCGGTGCCCGTGATCGACAGGTCGGCGTTGACGCCGGTCGAGATCTTGAGCTGGCCGGAGGCGTTGATCGTCGAGTTGGTCTGGCCCGAAGCGGTCGCAAGCGTACCACCGCCGCTGCCGTTGAGCGTAAACGTCTGCACGCCCGTGGCGAAGTCAATGGCCTTGAGCACGTCGGCAATCGTTGAGCTCTGCAGATAGACCGTCGAGTTGCCGTTACCGTCGGTAACGACGTTACCGGACACACCCTGGGTGGATCCGAGCGAAGCGGCCGAAGGCGTCGGCGCGTCCTTGAAGGTGATGACGTGACCATCGACGTTCAGGGTCGAGCCCGACGTTACCAGCGAAGACACCGTCGCCGAACTCGTGGTGCGAGTTGCCGTGGCGGTCACGCTGCCGGCGCCGGTCGCGGTGGTCAGGCCGAGCTTGTTGAGGATGTCGGCCTTGCCGGTCACGCTCAAGTCAGCACCGATCGTGCTCTGCAGCACGAGCGCACCGCTGCCGTTGACCGACGAGATGGTCTGGCTGCTGTTGACCGTCAGAGTGCCGGCAACGTTGCTCTGCACGCCGCTGGCAAGGTCGATGGCGGTCAGGACGTCGCCCACTGCAGCCTTGGTCGCCGAGCCGAGATAGACGGTCACGTTACCGGTGGAGTTGTCGGTGAAGACATTACCGGTGGTGATACCGGTAGCGGCAACCCGGGTCTGACCGGTCGGAGCCGTCGTGGGGGCGTCGCCGGCCGCAAAGGTGACGGTCTTGCCGTTGACGGTGAGCGTGTCGCCCGCAACAACGCCGGCGTTGGCATCGCCAGCGCTCGCCGTGCCGTTCAGCAGGCTCGCGCCGGTCGTCGCGGCGTTGATCACCGTGCCCGTGTTCACCCCCTGAACGCCACCAAGCTTGGTGCCGGACCCTGCAGCGGTCGTACCGCCGGCCGCGCCGCTATAGAGTACGTTGCTCAGCGCATCCGCGCTGGTGAAGCTTGTCGTGCCACGCAAATCGGACGCCGTCGCACCGGCGATTGTGGTCGAGACGTTGGACTTGGTGGAGTAGCCGACGGTGGTCTGCAGCGCCTGGTTGGCGATCGACTTCGCGCTGTCGATCAGCTTCTGCAGCGAGGTGATGCCGGTGTTCGCGGCCTGCAGCACCTGCACGCCGTTGGCGATGCCGTCGAGCAGGTTGTTGATGTCGCTGGCGCGATTGTCGAGCGACTGTGCCGTGAAGAAGTTGGTGGGATTGTCGAGAGCCGAGTTGACGCTCTTGCCGGTCGACAGACGGCTTTGGGTGGTGGCGAGAAGATCAGCGGTGGACTGGAGAGAGAGCAGGTTCTGACGAACCGATGCAGAGAGGACGATACCGGACATAAGCTGTTACCCTTCTGGTACGCAACGCAACAAACCTCGATTAGGATTAATCGATGTCCGGGACGATGAACTTTGAGGGCTAACAAAGCGTGAAGCGTGTCGCGCCTATCCTTGCCGGATTCACCATGCGAGCGATCGCACCGGATCGCGCCCAAGCGTATCGTCATGATACAATGATGTTTTTCAGGCAGCAACGAAGCGTTTGCCACTTGTCAACCATAACACAGAGTGAGCAAGTGGCTGATTCAGGTTACATCGCTTGCATCTCAATAGGAGTCCTACAAGGTCGTGGAGCAGAAAAAGAAAGCGGCGGGGCCGAAGCCCCGCCGCTCTATCCTGCTTGCGATGTTGTCCGCTGATTAGCGGAGTAGCTGCAGCACGCTTTGCTGCGACTGATTGGCCAGCGACAGCGCGGAGACTGCGATCGACTGGCGGGTCGACAGCGCCTGGCTGTTCGCAGCTTCAGTGTTGGTGTCGGCCAGCGTCAGATTGGACGAACCAGTCTGCAGCACGTTGATCAGGCTCTTGTTGAAGTCCTGACGCACCTGCACCACCGAGAGGTTTGAACCGAGGGCTGACGCTTCCGAGCGCAGCGTGCTCGACGCGGCGTTCAGGTTGGTCAGCACCTTGTTGGTGGCAGCGTTGTCGATGAAGTCAACACCGTTGGTCAGCGCGGCAAGGCCCAGACCCTTCGAGTTGTACGTCACACCCGTGATGTTCAGGCTCGACTTGCCGGTCTCGTCGAACACCAACTTGAGCTGGTCGCCGTTCAACAGGTTGACGCCGTTGAACGAGGAGTCCTGTGAGGTCGTGTCGATCTGGTTCAGGATGTTGTTGTACTGGTTGACCAGGTTGGCCCGCGCCGTCTGGGCAACGCTGTCGGCGACCGGGGTGGAAGCGGTCGAGAAGGTCAGCGCGGTCGTCAACGTCCCTCCGATCGCACCACCCGCCGCCGTCGAACCGAGCGTCGAGGATGCGTAATCGTTGGTCGCAGTGATGGTGAGCAGGCCGTTGGCATCGATCGTCGCAGACAGGTTGTTGGCTTGGAGCTGCGTGTTGAGCTGATCGAGCGTCTTGACCGTGCCGTTGGTGCCGTCGCCGAACGTGACGTTGACCGCCGTACCGCCATTGAAGGAGGTGAAGGTCAAAGTCTTGCCGTTGATACCGCCAGTGCCGGACGTGCGGGACGCGGTGAACGCCGAGGACGTACCTGTGTTGCCGGCGAGACCGAGCGCGGACAACGCATTGCCGGTGCCCGTGATCGACAGGTCGGCGTTGACGCCGGTCGAGATCTTGAGCTGGCCGGAGGCGTTGATCGTCGAGTTGGTCTGGCCCGAAGCGGTCGCAAGCGTACCACCGCCGCTGCCGTTGAGCGTAAACGTCTGCACGCCCGTGGCGAAGTCAATGGCCTTGAGCACGTCGGCAATCGTTGAGCTCTGCAGATAGACCGTCGAGTTGCCGTTACCGTCGGTAACGACGTTACCGGACACACCCTGGGTGGATCCGAGCGAAGCGGCCGAAGGCGTCGGCGCGTCCTTGAAGGTGATGACGTGACCATCGACGTTCAGGGTCGAGCCCGACGTTACCAGCGAAGACACCGTCGCCGAACTCGTGGTGCGAGTTGCCGTGGCGGTCACGCTGCCGGCGCCGGTCGCGGTGGTCAGGCCGAGCTTGTTGAGGATGTCGGCCTTGCCGGTCACGCTCAAGTCAGCACCGATCGTGCTCTGCAGCACGAGCGCACCGCTGCCGTTGACCGACGAGATGGTCTGGCTGCTGTTGACCGTCAGAGTGCCGGCAACGTTGCTCTGCACGCCGCTGGCAAGGTCGATGGCGGTCAGGACGTCGCCCACTGCAGCCTTGGTCGCCGAGCCGAGATAGACGGTCACGTTACCGGTGGAGTTGTCGGTGAAGACATTACCGGTGGTGATACCGGTAGCGGCAACCCGGGTCTGACCGGTCGGAGCCGTCGTGGGGGCGTCGCCGGCCGCAAAGGTGACGGTCTTGCCGTTGACGGTGAGCGTGTCGCCCGCAACAACGCCGGCGTTGGCATCGCCAGCGCTCGCCGTGCCGTTCAGCAGGCTCGCGCCGGTCGTCGCGGCGTTGATCACCGTGCCCGTGTTCACCCCCTGAACGCCACCAAGCTTGGTGCCGGACCCTGCAGCGGTCGTACCGCCGGCCGCGCCGCTATAGAGTACGTTGCTCAGCGCATCCGCGCTGGTGAAGCTTGTCGTGCCACGCAAATCGGACGCCGTCGCACCGGCGATTGTGGTCGAGACGTTGGACTTGGTGGAGTAGCCGACGGTGGTCTGCAGCGCCTGGTTGGCGATCGACTTCGCGCTGTCGATCAGCTTCTGCAGCGAGGTGATGCCGGTGTTCGCGGCCTGCAGCACCTGCACGCCGTTGGCGATGCCGTCGAGCAGGTTGTTGATGTCGCTGGCGCGGTTGTCGAGCGACTGTGCGGTGAAGAAGTTGGTGGGATTGTCGAGAGCCGAGTTGACGCTCTTGCCGGTCGACAGACGGTTCTGCGTGGTGGCGAGGAGGTCAGCGGTGGACTGGAGGGAGAGCAGGTTCTGACGAACCGATGCGGAGAGGACGATACCGGACATGACTCTGTTACCTTTCTGGTAAACGACGCTACTGTTACACGTCTGCTTGGATCGCGATTGACCAAGCGACGGCGGACGGTGCCGCCGAGACCTCTAACGAAACATGAAATGAAACCCGTGCTTTTGCCCGGCCGCGCGTGATTCGATCCGGGATGCCGCGCATATCGCAGCGCCGCCACACGGGAGGCACCTTTGAAAGCATTGAGCTTTTCGGCGCGAATGGCGGGAATTTACAACTCGTTAACTAGTTGCGAGCAAGAATCACGTCTTGGTAGGCCGCAACGAACGCTCGGTTACGAAAGCGTTGATGGAGAACAGGCATGGCCCTCAAGGTCGAGCTCAGACCGCACGAACGCATCATCGTCGGCAACTGCGTGATTACCAATACGGACCAGCGCGCACGTCTTCTGATCGACGGCGACAACGTGCCGATCCTGCGCGAGCGCGACATCCTCACGCCAGAGACCGCCGATACGCCGGCCAAGCTCGTCTATCTGGCGGTGCAGCTCATGTACATCTCGCCGGATCCGCAGACCCAGCACGGCACCTATTTCAACCTGGTGCGCGATATCGTCACCGCGGTCCCGAGCTCCTGGCCGATCATCGAAGCCATCAACAACAACATCCTGAACGGCGACCTCTACCGGGCGCTGAAGGATGCCCGCAAGCTGATCGCCTATGAAGAGAAGCTGAGGAGCCAGTTCGAGGCCACCCATCCCAAGGCTGAAGCGGCCAAGGACGACGTGAGCTCCGCCGCCTGACCATTGGGCTTCCGCGCGGCCACGCCACGCGAACGACGCCGTCCCGCAAACGACAACGGCCCCGGATCATCTCCGGGGCCGTTCTCGCTTGAACCATGCGCGTGCTATTGCGCCGCGAGCGGCGGCGCCTCGACCTCGATCACGCCGTCGCCGCACCGCCGTCCGCCAAACTCCAGCACCGCCGCGACCAGCACATCGATGTCCGCCTCCTCGGTGCGGTGATTGACGATCGCGGCACGGATCGCAAACCTGCCGTCCAGCGTCGTGCTCGACGGCGCCGCTACTCCCGACTCCTGGATATCGGCGACGATCTCGCGGTTGACCGCGTCGTCGGCAAGGTAGCGGAAACAGACGATGTTGAGGTTGACCGGAGCCAGCAATTCCAGCCGCGGTTCGGCCAGCACGCGCGCTTCGAGATACTTCGCCAGCGCACAGCTTCGCGCGATCGTCGCACCCAGCCGTTCGATGCCGAACGTCTTCAGGGTGAACCACGTCTTCAGCGCACGGAAGCCGCGCGACAGATCGGGGCCGAGATCGCAGGGCCAGACCGCCCCCGCCGCAAGGCCCCTCGCCTCGCGGCGCAGATAGGCCGCGGGCTGCGCAAAGGCCTGCCGATGCTGCTCGCCATCGCGCACCAGCAGGAAGCCGGCATCGTACGGCACCTGTCCCCATTTGTGGAAGTCGAGCGCAATGGAATCGGCGAGCTCGATGCCGCCGAGCAGCGGCGCGAGCTCGGGCGAGAAGATCGCAAGCGCACCGAAAGCACCGTCGACGTGAAACCAGATTCCCTCCTCGCGGCACAGCTCCGCGACGGCCTTGAGATCGTCGATCGCGCCAATGTCCACCGTGCCGGCAGAGGCGACGACCAGGAACGGCTTGAAGCCGACCTCGCGATCGACAGCGATCTGCGCGCGCAGCGCGGCAACGTCGATGCGATGATCGGCATCGACGCCGATCCTGCGCAGCGCATCGGTGCCGAGCCCGGCAATGTCCATCGCTCTGGAGACGCAGCCATGGGCGGCCTGCGAGGTATAGGCCGTGAGCAGCGCACCGTCATTGCCGATGCCGTATTGCCGCGCCAGCGCACCGAGCGCAGCCGTGCGCGCCACCAGCACCGCCATCAGATTGGCCGTCGACGTGCCCGTGACGAAGATGCCGCTCGCGCTGTCCGGAAAGGCGAACAGGCGGCGCATCCAGTCGACGATCTGGCGCTCGACCTCGATCGGCATATGGTCCCGTCCGCCGAGATTGGCGTTGAGGCCGGCCGCGAGCATGTCCGCGAGCATGCCGACCGCGGTGCCGCCGCCATGCACCCAGCCCATGAAGCCGGGATGGACGTTGCCGGTCGCATAGGGCGCGACATGCTCGGCGAATTCGCGATAGACCTCGGCGAGGTCGCTCGCCTCGCGCGGCACGTCGGCCCGGAATGCCGCGCGGACGTCGTCGGGGATCGGCTGCCAGACCGGACGCGTCCGGACGTTGGCGATGCCGTCGATCGTCTCGTCCAGCATGCGATGGGCGAGCGCGCGAAATGCGCTCCAGTCCTGCGGATCGAGCGAGGTGTGCGCCACGGAGCTCTGCGCGTTGCGGACGATCTCGTTCATGTTGCGCTCCCCGCGCCTGCTGCATGCCGCGACAGCATCGCCGCGAACGCCGCGAAGATCTTGCGCATCTGCGGCGGCTTGTAAGGAAATACGACCGGCGAATCCATGTTGTGCACGACGGCGGTGTTGTCGGCTTCGAAGACCAGGAGCTCGTTGTCCTGGTTCTCCGCGCAATCGACGATGAAATAATCGAGGCCGACGCGCCTGCTCATCTCGTCGAGCGCGTTCCTGTGGCGCGCCGCGAAGGCGTGGTCGAAGTCACGCATGAAGATCGCCTCCTCCGCACGCTTCTCTTCGCTGAAGGCCATGTTGGCGTTGAGGTACCAGATATCCCAGCGGTCGGCGATCGCCATGTGGCAGGCGTAAGGTTTGCCGTCGACCATTGCGAGACGATATTTGCGATAGAGCCCGTCGGGATTCACATAATCGACGAAACGCGCGACGAAGAAATCCTCCTCCTTACGTTCGGCAAGATAAGATGCGAGCGCCGCCGTATCGTCGAGCTTCGCGAGGCCCACGCCGGCATGCGAGCCGCGCGGCCGCGCGATCATCGGAAAGCGCAGTTCACCCGCGATGTCCCGGCAAGCGATCTGCCCGATCGAGAGGTCCGACAATTGCGCGCGCGTCGCGTGGATGGTCGCGGGAATATCGAGACCCGGCACGCCGGCCAACAGCCGATGCAGCTTGTCGCGATCGAGATTGCCGATACGATCGGGACGATTGAGCAGCGGCCGCGGCCAATGCGGCGCGGCCTTCCCGATCAAGGCGAGCGCCTCGCGGCATTCCTCGGAATCCGAGGCGACCACGATGGCGACGTCGTGCTCCGGCAAATTCTCCGGCAGGCCGACGCCCTTGACCACGTAGAGCGTCAAGAGCTCGATGTCGGAGCCTTCGAGCAGAAAATCGATCGGCGTGTTGCCGCCCATATCGATGTCGGCCGCAAGCGCGAGCACGCGCAGGCCGGGCTTCGGAGCGTCACTCGGCGTGCGAAACAATTGATGGAAGGCCAGCACCTCCGACTGGATCGCAAGCCCCTGATCCTTGTCGCCGAGAAGCTGGGTGATCAACGACAGATCCAGTCCTTCGCCCGCCAGCGCCGTCCCCGCCGCGATCCGCGCCACCAATTGGTCGCGCAGCGGATGCAGGTCGACACCTTCGAAGGCCTGGCGCGTCAGCTGCGCAAAGCCGATGCGATCGGCATAATTCGGCGCAATCATGCCGATCGGCGCGGAAAGCGGATGCTGCATCTCACACCTCGAACGCGGAGTTTGCCGGCGCAGCGGCGACTGCCCCACGGTCGAGCAGCAGCTCGATCTTTACCAGCACATGGGCGATGCGATCGAGCACCTGCTGCACATTGCGTTGCGCCTCTGCCGCGTCCGGCGACCAGGCCTCGGTCACGAGCCGGGCGCCGACGCAAAGGCGCAGCACAGCCTGCGGTGCTGCGTCCTGCCGCGCCAGACGAACCGGCTGGCCGATCAGGCAGCGCTGCGCGGCGACCTGCCGGTCCGCCGCGGTGCCGCTGAACGCCTCGCTCATGTCGCGCGCCAACGCCTGATGAATGGCGTTGGTCTCGGCGGCCGAAACCGGCTTGCCGCCGCGCAGCAGCATGAACGGAAAGATCGTCGTTTGTGCAAATTCCTCGTCATCCGCGTCGACGCTGTTGGTCGCGGTCGGGACGGAGCAAAGCGACGGCGACAACGCGATCATGCTGTCGATGCCGGCGGCGAGCTCGGCGAGCATCTTGGCGCGGAATGCGCCGGGCACGGCGTAATAGCCGCCGATCTCCGCGAGCGCCGCCTCCCAGCGCAGCCATTGACCGAAGTTCGGACGGCGCTCGAAGCGCGAACGCAGCATCGTCCAGGCCATCGGCCAATCGCAACGACCGGCATAGTCGAAGATGCCCGGCGCGATCCCCTCGATCCGGTCGAGCGGCCGCGACAGGCCCTTGGGCACCAGCAACGCACCGCTGAACGCAGGCCCACCGAAGAATTTCGAGCCTGAGATCAGCACCATGTAGCCGCGGTCGAGGTAGGAGCGCAGCCGGCGGCGACCGAGCCGCGCCTGACAGGCGTCGACGACGATTTGGACCTTGCGCGGCCAGCGCCGCGCGATCTCATCGAGGCAGGCCGCGCTCGGTGCGCGCCAGCCGAGCTTCGATGCATCCATGATCTGGAGCAGCACGGGCGCGCCTTGCGCGATCGTGGCTTCGACCGCACGCAGCACCGCGGCATCGGCATCTCCGCGCATCGCAATCGCGGGGCCTGGCCCCAGCAGCGGCAACGCGAGACTGGCGCCGGCGAGCCCCACAACCGCGCCGTCCTTGCGAACCGCAAGGCCGCTCGCCGTCATGGAGCTGAAATGGTGCCCGCGCGCGGTATGGATCGTCCCGCTTCCGGTCTGCTCGGCGCCGACCACGATCGTCACCGGCGGCGCCCCGAGCACCGCGCGCGCCAGGAACAGGGCGTGAAGCTGGGAGTCCGTGCCGGAGGGCGAGAACACGATTTCGACGCGCGGTGGAAGCTGGAGGTGGCCACGCAGCTCGTTCCGCATGTCCTCGCAACGCGAGTCGAAGGCGACCTCGACTTCGTCGAACAGGCATTTGTGCATCAGCTCTTCGCGCGCCAGCGCGACGCGGTCATAGGCAGCCTGCGAGATCGTCGACGCCGTCGAGGAGGCGAAATTCCATATCTCCGGCTCCGGCGCGGCCGCGCAGCCATACACGTTGAGGCGATGCCCGGCGTCGAGCGCGAGCCGCGGATCTCCGCCGGAGACGAGCAGCGTGTCGAGTGGCGTGAAGAGATCGCGCAGGCGGTAACGCGAACCGCTGTCGGATGCGCGTTCCGGTCCTGACAGGCGGGATGCGCCGGCGCTCATCCCGAAAGGCTCAGGCGGCATCGGCCGCCGCCCCTGCGGGCGCCGGTGCGAATTGCGAGGCGATGTCGCCATGGAACACCGACGGTCCGACGTGATCGAGCGAGCTCTGGATGTCCGCCCAGATCTCGCCGCCGATGTCGGTCCAGCGCTTGCAGAAGGCGAAGTCCTCGGAGAGATAAGTGCCGGTCGCCGGATCGATCATGCATTCGAACAGCGCGAAGCGGTTTTGGCTCGCGACCAGCGTGTCGTGCGAATGCTCGCGGAAGAACTGCAGGCTTGCATAGTGCGGGTGACGGCACATCGCCTCCAGCGCGTGGCGCCGGATCATCAGGAAGCCGGTGCCGGCATAGCGCACGCGGGTGAAACCGTTGACGACGACGATGCGGTCGGGATTCTCGATCTCGAGCACGTAGTCCAGCGAAGCCGCCGGCACGTCGGTGCGGCCCGACTGGATCGCCCGCGCGGCCTTGTCCCAATTGACCCGCTTGATCGGATAGCAGCCGGCAACGACGTCCGCGCCGCATTCGATCAGCCGGAACACCTGCTCCGGCCTGAAGCCGATATCGGCGTCGATGAACAGGAAATGCGTCGCGTTGGGATCGTCCAGGAACATCGCGACCAGATTGGCCCGCGCGCGGGTGATCAGCGCGTCGCCGTCCCGCAGCAGCACCTTGAGCTCGAGATTGGACATGCCGTGAACGGCGCGCTGGAGCGCGAAGATCGAGCTCGCATAGATGCTCGACACCTGCCCGCCGAAGCATGGCGTTGCCACCACCAATTGCATCTTGTCCGACATCGGCAGCTCCGCCCCGCTCCAATCCTCACCAAGAGGTAAAGAGGCATGGTTAACGGCGCCTTAACGCGCCCTCACAGGAACTTGACGAGCGAGAGCTGCGCGAGGTTCGAGGTCACCTGGTAGGACGCCTGCAGCGCGTTCTGCAGCGCCAGGATCTCGCTCGCGACCTGGTCGGGCGAGGCCGATTCGGCCTGGTCGATGATGGTCTGGAGCTGCGCCTTGGCCTGGGTCTGGCGCGTGGAGGCATCCTTCATCGTGTTCTGGGCCATCGCGATGTCGGTCTGGATGTCCTCGATGCGCTGCTGACCTGGCTGCTGCGTCAGCGCCTGCGTCACCCGCAGGCTCAGCGCAGAGACCTGCCCTCCCGAATACTGCCCGGTCGGCGAGGTCGAGAACGTCCCGAACACCGCGATCGCCTGCAATTGCCGGCGGATCGCGTCCTCGTTGGCCTGGGCGCCATACTGCACCGTGACGGAATCGTCGACCCGCGCCATCGCGGTCGAGCGCGCCGAGCCGGGCCCGTCATTGCCCAAGTACCATTTCACGGTGCTGGCCGAACCGTTGACCAGCGTCGTCGCCGAGCTCGCCGGCGAGGAGCCGACCCGCAGCGGCGGCTGCGCGGCGGTCACGGGCGTCGCGCCGAAACCGAGCGAACCCAGCGCGCCGGTATTGGAGCTGGTGATGTTCAGGCTCGCCGCATCGTCGGTGTTGATCGTGATCGAGCCGCCGTGGACCGTCGAGGGCTTCGACGTCCCCGTGATGGCGTCGATCTTGCCGAGCAGGGTCTGGATGCTGTCGGTGACGTTGAGCTGGTTGCCGGTCGCGCCCGAGGCCACGAAGGTCAGCGTGGTGCCGTTGACGGTGATGGTGTCGCCGGCAACGAAGCCCGGCGAGATCGAATCCGAGGGGCTCGCCCCGGACAGCGCCGTAGCGCCGGTGACGGGTGCCGGCGTCGCCGCCTGGTTGTTGACCGGCGTGCCGATCGCGGAGCTGGCGGTGTTGAAGAAATTGTCGCCGGCGACGATCGCGGATGCCGCGACCAGCGAGGTGTTGGCGAGCTTCGTGATCGCGGTGTTCAGCGCGGTATTGAGATTTGTCGCGGTATTGGTCGGGTTGACGGGGGTGCTCGCATCGATCGCGAAGCTGCCGAGCGGCGTCGGCGTCGCCGAGGATGCGGTCAGGTCGATCTGCTCGGTCGTGCCGTCCGGCAGCGTGAACTGGATGCTGAGCTTGTCGCCGTTGTTCGGGTTGACGCCGTTGAGATCGACCGAGAACGACACCGGCGAGCCGCTCGGGCCGATGACGGTCGCGCCCGTCAGCGTCGAGGAGACCGCCTTGATCTTCAGGCCAAACGGCGAGCCCGCGACGTCTTCCGACACCTGGATCGAGCTCGGCGTCGGCTGCGTCTGCACCAGACGGCCCATGCCGTTGGCCCCTAAGTCGGCGGCCTGGCGCTCCGCCATCACCGTCTTGAAGCCGGCCTGCGTCGTGGTGCCGTTGATGATGTCGCCGGCATCCGTAACCGACTGCGTGTTGACGGCGGTTCCCGAGAACAGATAGCGGTTGCCCGTCTGCGTGTTGAGGACGCCGACCATCGAGCCGAATTGGGCCGCGGCGGTGTTCTGCGCGATGGTCTGGCCGTTGACGTTGAGATCCTGCGCCGTGTTGGCGGAGCCCGTCTGCACCGTGCTGCGGATCTTGGTCAGCGACTGCAACGCGGTATTGGCAAGGTTGATGCTGACATTGACGTTGGTGATCGTGTCGGTATAGGCGGCGATGTTGGAGAGCTGCGCGCGCCCGGCGATCGCGAAGCCCTCGTTGGTGCCCATCCCGGCATAGTTCTGCGACAGCTTGCCGGTCGAGAGCTGCGTCGACAGGTCGGTGAGCTGCTGATTGATGTTGCGGATCTGCGAGCCGAGAACCGACGAGGCGTAGTTGATGCTGCTGATCGACATGTTTCAGAGCCCTGTTACTTGTTACACTTGAGCCTGGAGCAACGTGTTCATCATGCTTTGCACCACCGACATCACGTGGGCGTTGGCGGCATAGGCATTCTGGAGCTGGATCAGGTTCGACATCTCCGAGTCGAGGTTGACCTTGGCGGTGGAGTCGAACTTGGCCTGCAGCGTCGAGACCACGACGCTCTGGCCCTGCTGGAGCTGGGTGGCCTGGGTCGAGGCGTTGGCCTGCACGCTCAGGAATTGCTGTAGAAAGTTCGAGACGCTGCCGATGAACGGCTGGCCGGCCGAGCCGAGGCCGCTCTGCGGCGAATAGGAGAACACCGCCGAGGTCAGCTGCGAGTAGAGATAGTCCGACCGCGTGGTGTCGCCCGCGGGCGTCACCGGCGAGGTGCTGTACACCGACATCCTGGTCGGGTCGGCGGCGAGCTGCGTGTTCACGGCGATGCGTCCCGCAAGGCCGGTCATCTGCGAGCCCGAGGCGGTGATCGCGCCGGTGTAGAGCGCCTGTCCGCCGTCGGTGAACAGCGGCAGCTGCGGATTGCCCGAGGTCAGCGACGAGATCGTCTTGCTGATCGAGGCCGAATTGACCTTGGCGAGGCCGCTGTTGTCGTCCCTGATCCGCAGCGTCGTGGCGGTGGCCGGCGACGGGGCTGCGGAGAACGTCAGGTGCGAGCTCGACAGCGCGGTGTTGAGCGCCGAGGCGATCGCGCCCATGCCGCCGGAGAAGTTCACGCCGATCCGCATCGGATTGGCGTTGGCCGCATTTTGCAGCGGCAACGCCGCCGGATCGGTGACGTTGACCAGCGTGACTTGACGCTGCGTGTTGGTCGCCGTGTCCGTGTAGGTGAAGGTCGCGGTGTTGCCGGGCAGCGCACCGGCAAGATCGAGGTCGAAGCCGGCCGGGGGACCGGAGACGGTGCTGCCGGCCGTGGTCTTGTCGGACAGCGCGCTCGACATCGTCGCGGCGAGCTGGTCGATCTGGTTCTGCGCCTGCACCAGCGTCTCGTCGCGCAGCTTCAGATCGGCCGCGATCTGGCCGGACGAGACCACGTTGTTGGCGATGACATCGAGCTGCGAGCCGTTCGGCAGCTTGATCGTCAGCGCGCCGACGCCGGATTTGGCCGGGTCGATGTTGTAGAGCGAGGTCGCCGACAGCGTGCCGGCCGAGGCAAAGGAGAATTGCGAGGCGAGCCCGGCGCCGACCAGCTGGATGCCCGTCGTCGTGTAGATGTTGGCCTGGTTCGAACCGTCGGTGGTGACGCGGACGTCGACATATTTCGACAAGGTGTTGATGGCCTGGTCGCGCTGGTCCATCAGCGTCGCGGCCGAGGGGTCGTTGGCCGACAGGCCCTGCAGCTTGGTGTTGATGTTGGCGACCTGCTGCATCGCGGCGTTGGCGGCCTGCGCCGAGGTGCCGAGATCCTGCTCGACGTTGGAGCGCAGCGACTGGATGCCCTTGGTGGTGACGTTGAGCTGCTGCGCCAGCGCCTGCGCCGCGCCCAGGGCAACTGTTTGCGCCGACGACGCACCCGAGCTGGTCGACAGCGCCTGCAGCGCCGTGGTGAACTTGTTCAGCGCCGTTTCGAGCGTGCCGCTGTTGCCGGGCGTACCATAGACGTCCTGAAGCTGCTTCAGGATGCTGGCCATCTGGTCGGCGTAGCCGCTGCCGCCGGTTTCGGTGCGCAGCTGGTTCAGCACATAGGTGTCGAGCTCCCGGCTGACGCCGGTCGTCATCGCCGTCGAGCCGAAGTCGCCGGTGGTGACCTCGATCTGGTTCGGCGTCTGGACGACGTAACCCGGCGTCTGCGAATTCGCGACGTTGGAGGAGACGATCGAGAGCGCGGCCTGGTTGGCGCGCAGACCGCTCATCGCACTGGCGAGGGCTGAACTCAAACCCATGTTACTTGCCGCCTTTGGTTACGTTACGCGCCGATCAGCGCAACACGTTCAGGAGATCCTGCACCATCGAATTCGCGGTCGTGATCACCTTGGTGTTGGCCGAATAGGCCTGCTGGGTCACGATCAGCTTGGTGAATTCGTCGGCGATGTCGGTGTTGGATCCCTCCAGCGACGAGCCGCTGATGGTGCCCGAAGCGCCGTCGATGGCGTCACCCGACTGCTCGGTCGCGGCATAGGCGCCGCCGTCCATCGCCTTCAGGTAGTTGGTGCCGTTGAAGTGCGACAGCTGCACCTGGGCGAGGTTGAGGTTCTGGCCGTTCGAGAAGGTGCCGACCACGATGCCGTTGTTGTTGACGGCGACCGAGCGGAGCTGGCCGGCGGCATAGCCGTTCTGCGTGATGGTGTTGATCGTCACCGCGCCGCTGGTGCTGGCATATTGCGTCAGCCCGCCCGACGAGATGTTGAAGGCGACCGAGCCGAGCGACTGACCGCTGACGCTGACGTTGTTGATGGTGATGCCCGAACCGCTCGGCGAAGTCAGCGAGCCGTCTGCGGCAAAGGTGAAGGCCTGGCCGGTATTGACCCAGCCGACCGTCGTGCCGGTCGCATTCGGATCGGTCTGGTAGAACAGGTTCCAGGTGTCGGAATGACCCGCGCCAAGCGAGGCGCTGTCGGTCTTGGCCCAGCGCAATTGCAGGTTCACCGGCGTGCCGGCGGCGTTGTAGGCGGTCACCGCGCCGCCGCTGATCGATTCCTTGGTGAAGGTCGAAATGTCGTTGCCGATCACGCCGCCGGTGCCGGCGGTGCCGCCGCCGTCGCGGTTCTTGGTGATGGTCGAGGTGAAGCCGAGTGCGGAGAAGGCAGCGCTGTTGGAGCTCGACACCGACAGGTTGGAGACGGTGCCGGTGTTCAGCGTGATCACGCCGCCGCTGCTGACCGACGATCCCGACGCGCCGGCCAGCGCGTCGATCTTGCCGAGCAGCGTCGTGATGTTGTCGGTGACGTTGATCTGGTTGTTGCCCGAGGCGCCCGAGGCCATGAAGGTCAGCGTCTGACCATCGACCGTGATGGTATCGCCGGCAGCGAAGCCGGACGAGAGCACCTGGGCGCCGCCGGCCGTCGCCGTGCCGCTCAGAACCGTGGCGCCCGAGATCGCGGGCGAGGACAGCACGTTGCCGCCGCGCGTCACGCTGCTGATGCCGAGCGCGGTGGCTGCCGTGCCGCTGCCGACAGCCACGTCGGTGCCGGTGCCGCTGGAGATCACGATGTTGCCGCTGGCGGAGAGCGAGGCCGTGACGCCGGCGCCGCCGGCGGTCTGGATGCCGTTCAGGATGTCGGCCACAGTCGCCGTCGTGCCCGCGCCGAGGCCGATCGTGGTGTTGTTGCCGACGGTCGAGACCGTGGTGCCGCCGTTGAAGGTGATGGTGTTGCCGTTGATGGTCAGCGTCTGGCCGCTCAGCGCGGTGAGAATGCTGGAGGCGAGATGCGTGCCGACCGTGTTGTCGAGGGACGTGGTGGTCGAGGCCACTGCAGACGAGTTGTTCTGGAGCGCGACCGTGCCCGTTGCCGTCGTCGACGAATAGGCCGAGCGGATGTTGCCGGTGGCGGCGGCGCCGGAGACCGTCGCATTGGTGTAGGGCGCGGGCGGCGTGCCGACCGGCAGCGGGTTGGCCGCGAAATCGGACGGGTTCAATCCACCGGCCGCCAGCAGCGTGCCGGCCCCGGCGGTCGTTTTCGCCACCGTGTTCGGCTGGGTCGGCAGGTTCGCAGCGTACTGGATCGAGGTGGTCGCCTGCGCCGGAATGAAGTTGTTCTGGAATTGCAGCACGTTCGCGACGCTACCGGTCGGGTTGCCGGTCTTCGGGTCGACCGTGACGCCCATCAGGTAATAGCCGGCGCCGTTGACGAGGTTGCCGTTGGCATTGAGCTGGAAGTCGCCGCGCCTGGTGTAATAGGTGACCCCGGTGAACACCGGCACGTTGTCGACGACGCCGCTCGCCTTCTGGATCGAGAAGAAGCCGTCGCCGGTGATCGCCATGTTGGTGGCGACGGTCGAGCCCGAGATCGTGCCCTGCGTGGTGATGGTGGCCTTGGCGTTGGCCGTCACGCCGCCCGCGACCTGCTTGCTCGGAACCGAGGAGTCGGGAATGAGATCGACGAAGCTGGTCCCGATGCCCTTGTAACCGGTGGTGGATGAGTTCGCGATGTTGCCGGAAATGTTCTGCAGGGCGTAGGACTGCGCCTGCAGGCCACCCACCGAGGTGTTCATTGCATCGAAGATACCCATAACTTTGTCTCCAAATCCGATCTCGGCGGCCGGTCGACCATGGCCGCAGTCGGGAGAGACCGTCGCAAGGGCTATGCCAATGCGGGTATCCTCATGAAATCAATGGCTTAATGAAAAAGCCCCGGCCTGACGACCGGGGCACAATTGCCGGGACCGGCAACAATTGCCGGGGCGCGACGTCATTCCGGAGCGGTCCGCAGGACCGAATCCGGAATCTCGAGATTCCCCGGTGCGCAATTGCGCACCTGAGGTTCGCCCTGCGGGCGCCCCGGAATGACGAACGCAAAACCTACGTCGCGGACGCGGCGGCCGGGTGGAAGACGAGCCCGAAACCGTCGATGCAATAGCGCAATCCGGTCGGCTTCGGACCGTCGTCGAAGACGTGGCCGAGATGGCCGCCGCAGCGCCGGCAATGCACCTCGGTGCGAACCATGCCGTAGGCCCGGTCTTCGGTCTTGCCGACATTGCCCTCGATCGGCTGGTAGAAGCTCGGCCAGCCGGTGCCGCTCTCGAATTTGGTCTCGGACGCAAACAGCGGAAGGTCGCAGCCCGCGCAGGCGAAGATGCCCTTGCGATGCTCCTTCAGCAGCGGGCTGGAGCCCGGCCGCTCGGTGCCGTGATTGCGCAGGATCTCATATTGCTGCGGCGTGAGCTGGGCGCGCCATTCGGCCTCCGTCTTCGTGATCTCGAACTTTTCCGCAGTCTTCTGGCCGGCCTCGGCAGGCGTTCCCCTCAGCCAGCGGAAGGCCCCAAGGCCAAACAGGCCGGCGGCAGTCGTCAACAGGATGCGGCGGTCAAACATCTCATTCTCCGTGCGGGAGCTCCACGCCCTGAGATACGGGCTTGAACGGCCGAAGTTACACGTTCGGGCGGAATTTTTCGCGGGTCTAAAGCATGATCCGGAAAAGTGCGCAGCGCTTTCTTCGAAAAGATCATGCTCAAACAACAACCTAAAGCGCGCATCGCGCTCTAGCGCGAAACGTCGGCCTCGTGCGGGGCCGGTTCCCCCGCCCGGTCTTCCGCTTGGACCGCAGGTTTCGGCGCCGGGGCCAGCCGCGGCCTGACGCCGGGCGGCGGGCGGCGCGGACCGGTGCCGGCGGCCCGGTTGGCCTCGGCAAGACGCGCCTCGCGCTGGCGATCCTTGACCCTGGCACGCTCGCGGTAGCGGGCAAGCGAGCCCGCGGCGGCGGAACTCGCCCTGCCCCAGATCCCGACCAATTGGCCTGCGACCCGTCCGGTGGCGCCGCCCGCCCAGACCAGCTCGAACGGCGAGAACAGCTTCCAGCGCTCGTCGCCCCGCAGGATGCTGCGCGCGATCATCTGCCCGGCCATGGCCGAGGTGTTCATGCCCTGGCGGCCGAATCCGCTCGCCACCCACAGGCCTTTGCGCAACTGGCCGATCTGCGGCATGCCGTGCACGGTCTGGCCGGTGGCGCCGCCGAACATGTCCGTGACCTCGACATTGCCGAGCGCTGGAAAGATCGTGCGGATACGCCGTCTGACAGCGCCTGCAAAGCGCTGCGGACGCGCGGCCCAGGTGGTCTCCGGGCTCTCCCACATCAGCCGGTCGCCGTCGACGATGCGGAAATGATCGACACCGTCGGTGTCCATCACCGATCCCTTGAAGGCGATGATCTCATGCACGCGCTCGCCGAGCGGCGCGGTGATTCCGGCATAGCGCCAGACCGGCAGCAGCGTCTCCGACAGGCGTCTCAAGGGCGCGCCGAGATGGATGTTGCCCGCGAGCACGATGTGGGTGGCGCGCAGCCGCGCCGAGGGCGTGACGATGCGTTTGCGGATGCCGGAATGATCGATGCTGACGACCGGCGTGTCCTCGAAGATGCGGGCGCCGGCCCGCCGCGCCAGCGCCGCGAGGCCGTGCACATATTTGCGGCCGTCGACCTGGAACGCCCTGGGATAATACACGCCGTGGAAATAGCGATCGGTCTTGAGCACCTCGCGGACGCGATCGGCTTGCCAGCCTTCGACCTCGGTGTCGAAATCCTCGTTCAGCATCTGCAACCGGCTGATCAGCCGGTCGCCGGCATCGACGTTCGAGACCTCCAGCACGCCCTCGCTTCTGGCGATTCCCGGCATGGTCTCATCCGTGGCGTTGGCCCGGACGAACTCGGCGCCCTGCTTCGACAGCGTCCACAATTCACGTGCGTCCTCGAAGCCGATGCGCTCGATCAAATCGGTGAGCGGCAGCGCAAAGCCCGGCATCACCGTGCCGAGCTGGTTGCCGGACGCGTTCCAGCCGATGTGGCGGCCCTCGAGCACCGCGACGCTGGCCCCTAACCGGGCCGCCTCCAGCGCGACGGTGAGCCCGGCCAGCCCCGCACCGATGACGCAGATGTCGGCGTCAAGGTCGAACGACAGCCGCGTGCGGTCGCGAAAGCCGGCTTCGTCCTCGGACACGCTTGTGTAAGTCTCGCTCATGCCGTTTTCTTATTAAAGGACCCACCGGGCGCCTGTCACCTTGTCCTCAACCGGCGCCTGTAGATTATTCTGGACGGGGAACGATTCGAGAATGCCATGCGCCGTTTGATGTTGCTGCGTCACGCCAAGACCGAGACTGACGCGCCGAGCGGCCGTGACCAGGACCGCCGGCTCGACGAGCGCGGCCACAGGGATGCTGCCCGGATCGGCGACTGGATCGCCAACCATCCGCCCTTCCCCGATACCGTGCTGGTGTCGCACGCCGTCCGGGCGCGGCAGACCTGGGACATCGCCTGGGAGGCGATGAAGGACCGCGTCCCGGCGCCGCAGGTCGAGATCCTGCCGGAACTCTATGGCGCCGATCCCGCGCAGATCCTGGACTGCATTCGCACTGCAACGGCCCCGGCCGACCCGAAGCGATTGCTGCTGGTCGCCCATAATCCCGGCATGCACGAGGCCGCACTCATGCTGATGGGCGGCGGCGATCCGGCCGGCGCCAAGGCGCTCGCGGACAATCTGCCCACTTCGGGACTTGCGATCTTCGACTTTGACGTCAAGGATTGGGCTGACGTGGCCTACCGCCGCGGCAAACTGGTGCTGTTCACCAGCCCCAAGCTGCTTCGATCGGGATGAGATGCGTGGCCCGCCGTCTCGGCCGACCGACCGAACGCGATCAAGGGCCGAAGATTTGGAGGCGCAGATGTTCAAGTCCATCCTCGTGCCCATCGACCTCGCCGACACCGATCTGGCCAAGCCGGCGATCGCGACCGCGGCAACGCTGTCGCAGACCTGGAGCGGCACGGTGCGGCTGCTCAACGTGCTGCCGATGACGCCGGTGATGCTGGCCGAATACGTGCCGGCCGATTTCGACGAGCAGCAGCGCCAGACCTCGGAAGAGGCGCTCGCCATCGTCGCGCGCGAATCCGGCATCGAGCAGGGGCGGATCTCCAGCGTGGTGCGCCAGGGCGGCATCTACCACGAGATTCTGGAGGAAGCCGCGCAGATGAAGGCCGATTTGATCGTGATGACCTCGCACCGGCCGGCGATGCGCACCTATTTCCTCGGCTCCAACGCCGGCCACGTCGTGCGCTACGCCAAATGCTCGGTGCTGGTCGTGAGGCACTAGGTGGCGCAGCGGACCATGGAGGCAGCGCGTGCGCAGCCGATGGTCTCGTGCCCCGGACGCAGCGCAGCGCCTCTTCAGCGGTGCGCTGGAGAGCCGGGGCCCATGCATTAACACGCGCTGCGGCTTCGGCGAGCGGCAAGTTCGTAGAGCTCATACTTGGAACAGTTCCCTGGTTGGAACGTTGACCGTCATCGCCGCTCGGCTCTCGGCTATCATCGGTGATGAGAACGCCTGATCGCGCTCCCGCCCTCACGGAAAGGAACGCGACATGCAACGTCGCCGGTTTACACACACAAAATCGCTCAAAGAGCGACTCCTCGAAGAGGCCACAAAGCTAAAAGAGGAGGCGAAGCTGCTACCGCATGGCCCGTTGCGGGAAGCTGCAACGAAAAGGGCCCGGCAGGCCGAGATAGCGGCACATATGGATGATTGGCTCGCCTCCCCGGGCTTGGGATCTCCGAAGAAGGACGAGACATCGGGCCCGGGCTAGCATCTGGCCCGCAACAGACTGGCGCCAAAGCTTCTTGAAGGCAGTTGTCTGAAGATCCGGCGTGGACGCGTGCAGGTGCGGCGCGTGCGCGGAAGAGTGAAGGCGTTTAACAAGAAGACCGATCAGATTCGAGCGTCGTACAGGAACCAAACCGACGACGCCCTCGTTTGGAATGCCTGCAACATTTCTCATTTTGCTCTGAGGCATCGTGCAGACCCTTATGAGGTACTGCCAATGACCTTGCTGCAAACTCGTTCACCTTCGCTCGTCTCCAGCTGCCTCAGCGCCGTGAGGCGATATCCCGCGCTTGCCGCCGTTACTGGGGCCGTAACGGTGATGGCGGGGGCCGCCCTCATCAATCGGCAGCTTGCCAGGAAGGCACAACGCGATAATCCGCCACAGGGACGGTTCATCGAGGTCAATGGCGTACGTCTGCACTATGTGGAGCGTGGCAACGGCCGCCCGCTGGTTCTCTTTCACGGCAACGGCAGCATGATCCAGGACTTCGAGTCGAGCGGCTTGATTGATCTGGCAGCTGCAAACTATCGGGTTATCGTCTTCGACCGCCCGGGATTCGGACACAGCTTGCGGCCCCGCAATGCGGTTTGGACCCCTGAGACGCAGGCAGATCTGTTCAAGGAGGCACTCGGCCGTCTGGGCGTTCAGCGCGCAATTGTGCTTGGACATTCATGGGGAGCGTCGCTCGCAGTGGCGCTGGCGATCAGGCATCCATCGCTGGTCGAAGCATTGGTGCTGGCGTCGGGATACTATTTCCCGACCGCCCGCACCGACGCCGCGGCCTCTTTGGCACCTGCAATCCCTGGACTCGGCGATATCATCAGTTACACCGTATCCCCGATCTTCGGGCGGCTGATGTGGCCTATGATGTTGCGCAAACTATTCGGCCCGCGCGCAGTCCCCGAGAAATTCGCCGACTTTCCCAAAGCAATGGCTGTACGACCAGCACAGATGCGTGCCAGTGCCGCAGAAGCGGCCTTGATGGTCCCGGCGGCCTTTGTCGCTGCGAAGACCTATAGCGAACTCAGGATGCCCACGATCATCATCGGCGGTGAGGATGACCGTCTTATCGACATCGAAAAGCAATCGGTCAGGCTCCACGAAGAGATCAAGCAGAGCAAACTGCACCGGATCGCCGGCGTGGGCCATATGGTCCATCAATCTGCAACGCCCGATTTGATGGCGGCCATCGACGAAGCCGCTGCCGCGACATTGCACTAGACAATGGGTCCAGCGAATGCTGGCGAGCACCGCGCCCTCCGCTGCCGGACTGGTCGGACGCGGCACAATTCGGTGATGGGACGTGGCTTCGCCTTGCGGCACTTGGCATTGCGTCCGGCCGCCTGCATAGCCATCTTCTCTTCAGGGACGCGGCAGACGGACCAGTCGCAGCGATGCCGACCTGAGTTCGAGCCAACACTAGTCATGCGGCGGCCAATTCCGGTCAGCGCAGTTGGAGCCGAGGCCTAAGCATGCAGATCCGGGTCGGCTTCGACATGGTCTACGACTTCCCGCAATTCACGCCATTGATTGCGATGGTCGGAACGCATTTCACGCGGGCATCCGATGTTGTCGTGCCGGATCACCTCATTACCTCGCCTTCTGTTCCGATCACGCCCTACCGCGACAGCTTCGGGAACTGGTGCAGCCGGATCGTCGCGCCGCCCGGCCGCATGCGCCTTACTGCCGACGGAACGGTGCGCGACAGCGGCTTGCCCGATGTGATCGTGCCTTCAGCTGCGCAGCACGCGGTCGAGGATCTTCCATCGGACACCCTGCTCTATTTGCTCGGCAGCAGGTATTGCGAAACAGATCGGCTTTCCGACATCGCCTGGAAGCTGTTCGAGAAAACGGCGCCCGGCTGGCCGCGCGTCCAGGCGATCTGCGATTTCGTTCACCATCACATCGCGTTCGGATACGAGCACGCGCGGGCGACCATGACGGCATGGGAGGCCTTCAACGAGCGGAAGGGCGTCTGCCGCGACTATGCGCATCTCGCCATCGCGTTCTGCCGCTGCATGAACATTCCAGCGCGCTACTGCACCGGCTATCTCGGCGACATCGGCATTCCGCCGCCGCACGCCCCCGGCGACTTTGCAGGCTGGTTCGATGCCTACCTCGGCGGTCGCTGGTACACCTTCGATGCACGCAACAACACGCCGCGCATCGGCCGGGTCCTGATCGCGCAGGGCCGCGATGCGGCGGATGTTCCGATTGTTCATATTTTCGGACCGGGCGAGCTCATCAGCTTCAAGGTGTGGACCGATGAACTGGTGTGAGCCGCCGGTCCGGGTCAATTGCGCGCAGCAAGACGGACGAGATTGACCTCGCTAATTGGCAAGGTGGGTGCTACAAGCCCGGCATCACCGCGCGCTTCCTGGCTGTTATCGGTGACTGAGAGCATCGCGCTCCCGCCTCCACCCGAAAGAAGGCGGTCAGATGTCCGATATAGTCAGATTCGACATTCGTGAGTGGCTGGTGCCACCTTTGCTGGTGCCTATTTTCCTCGTGCTGCTGATCGCGATCGTGGCCGTTCTCTAGCGGCAGGTCCGCTCGATCGACCTGCGCCAAAACGTGGGCGCGGCGCTTCAGCCAAGACGCGAGCAGAGACGCGAGCCGAGACAGGAGGCGGGAATGGCAAACACGGCAATCATCAGAGATGCCTACGGCGTTCCGGCGGTTTTCGTGGGTTCGAAGACAGGTCGGGACGATGCTCCCTTTGTTTTCGTGAGGGTCGGCGACGAGGAGCGCAGGATGCGCTGGTCCGAATGGGATGCTCTACCGGCCTGGACCGGCGAGCGTCCGACCTGGGCGAGCAGAACCAAGTGAATACGGAGTGCTCAGCATGACGACGGCTCGAACGAGTACTTGGATCACGAGCACATGGATCACAAGCACTTGGACCACAGCGCTCTTGCTGGCAGCGGCACTGGGCACATCCACGACCGCAGCCTTTGCGGCGGAGCCAAACTGCCGTGCGATCGAAAGCACCAGCGCGCGCCTCTCCTGTTACGATGCGGCATTTCCGCCCAAAATGCCAAGGCCTGCCGAAGCCCGCATCGGCTCATCGTCAGACGACAAGGATCCATTTCTTGCGGAAGAAGCCCGAACCGCCGCGAAACTGAAGAATATTTGCCGCGGCTGCTGAGTTCCACAGATAGTTCCTGCGCGGAAACGAAATAAAGCGCTCGCTATCCAGCAGATAAAGTCGCATTGTCTCGGCACCGCCGAGCGGCCCGTAGCATCTATCGGTGGTGTGAACGCGAGTTGCGCTCCCGCTTACCCCCGCAGCGGAGCATGAAAATCTTGGCTCGACGATCCCCAGAACCATCATCGACATTCGAATATCGCCTGGCGCAAGAAGCACTCAACCTTCGCCAGCAGGCCAAAGGGATGCCCGCTGGTATCCGCCGCACGGAGCTTTTGCGAAAGGCCAGGCAGATCGATGCTGCCGGAGAGGTCAACAAGTGGCTGACCTCGCCGGGACTATTGGCGCCACGCTAGGGCTTCATCTCCAACAGGCTGAACCTACGCCGCCTCCGTAGAGACCAACTGGTATCGGGATTTTACTCTCACCCTCCCGGGGCTGATCAGCCGCCGCCTGCGCTTCATTTCAAGCGGGCGGCGCTTTTTGCTTGTGGCGGCGAGCCCTTCGCCGGGACCGCCCCGCAACCGGAAGTGATTCCCAAGCGCCTTCCGGCACCGAGGCCACAATCCCTTGCGTTGCCCGACGGGCAAAACACCCGAGCGGTGGGTCAATCCGCGCCGCCAAAAACATTCCGCTTTACCGAAATTCGGAAAGGGCGTATGTGTCGCGCAACCCGGCCCAGGGAAGAGGGGCGTATCGCGATCGTCACGAACGCGGGCGGGGCGGCGGTGGACGCCGATGGCATCGGCGCGATGAGTTTTGCAGGGCGGAGAGCCATGAGCGAAACGTCTCGCGCACACGACCGGTGCGATCGGCGTACGGCAAAATCGTGTGGTCCTGACGCCCGGGGTCTGGCGTCAAGTCTTGCGGTGACGTGGCGGCCCGACCGGGCACGCGCATCGATCAGCCGCAAGGTGACGGGGGCAATAGTGCAACGCTCCCCGGGGAGAGCACGACATAAGCCGTCAAACCACTGCGCAGGGAAGGCCGGGATGTCTCCGGTTGCCCTGTTCTCCGCTATGCACGAAGCACACGCAGTCTGCTCTTGGCATGGCGGTCCATGAGAGCCAACCGGCTCCCGGCCTTCCCTGCGCCCTCTTTCAATGAGGGTGAGGCGACACGCAAAGCTCGGGCGAAACAAGCCGCGAGGGTGCGATGCTGTGTCTGCATGAAGGCGAGTACGTTGCAAACCCTATGCATCACCGTCACCCTGAGGTGCGCGCGCTGCGGCGCGATAGCGTCGCAGAGCAAGCCTCGAAGGGCGACGGCCCCGCTGCACCAGCTCGGCCGCGCATCCTTCGAGGCTCCGCGTGCGATGCATTCGCATCGCATGCCTCGCACCTCAGGATGACGGGATTGATACTGTCTCTGCGGAGAGATTCTGGCTTGCTTCCGCCTTCGTACCGCAACACCCCGCTCTCGTGCCCCGGACGCAGCGCAGCGTCCCTTCGACGATGCGCTGCAGAGCCGGGGCCCATGTCGCAGCGCGTGCGGTGGCCTGCTGGGTCCTGGCTCTGCACCGCAACGCCAAGAGCGTTGCAGCGCCGTCCGGGACACGACAGCTCACAGATACCGCGTCAGCTCGGCCCTGACCTGTCCGTAGACCGCGTCCTCGATCTGGCTGCGCGTGATCCCGATGTCGCGCAGGGCGCGGTCGTCGAGCTCGTTCAGCGTCTTGACGGCGGAGCGGCGCTCCAGGCGGTCGAACAGCGCATAGGCGGCGTTGGCGAGCGTGCTGAAAAAGCCGCCCGAGGAGGATGGGCGAAAGCTCCGCCCGGCAGTTTGCGAGATCGTGGTCATTTTTCTTCTCCGGCCTGTCGTTCCGCGCGGCGAAGCGAATGCCATTGGCGCGGACGCTTGTGAGCGCCTGCACCTCATTTGCCGTCGGATTGCTCTCGCTCTCCTCGGCTCAATCGCGGACCTTGATGGAACTTAAATGCTTCAGTACACTGCTCGGAGCAAGTAAAACATTGCTCTCGGTGCAATAATGTCCAAGTTCGAGTACGTGAAGCTTGCCGATGCCATTGCCTCGGATATCTCTAACGGCACGTTAAGGCCCGGCGACCGGCTGCCGCCGCAGCGCAATTTTGCCTATGACCGCGGCATCGCGGTCTCGACCGCGAGCCGGGTCTATACCGAATTGCTTCGCCGCGGCCTCGTGGTCGGCGAGGTCGGCCGCGGCACCTTCATCTCCGGCGATATCAGGCGCGAGGTCGAGACGCTGAGAGAGCCGGCCGAGGCGCGCATCAATTTCGAGGTCAATTACCCGCTGCTGCCGCAGCAATGGGCGATGATCGCCAAGAGCCTTGCCGGGCTCGAGCGCGTCGATGCGCTCGAATCGGCGCTGCGCGTCTCGACCAGCACCGGCACCAAGAGCGCGCGCAATGCGGCCGCGGCCTATCTCGCGCGCAAGGATTTCGCGCCGCAGGCCGAGCAGATCGTGTTCACCGCCAACGGCAAGCAATCGCTCGCGGCCGCGCTCGCCGCGCTCGTTCCCACCGGCGGTCGCTGCGGCGTCGAGGCGCTGACTTATCCTTACGTCAAGAGCATCGCGGCGCGGCTCGGCATCACGCTGGTCCCGATTCCGATGGACGAGTTCGGCGCACGGCCCGATGCGATCCAGAAGGCGCATCGCGAGGCGCATCTGTCGGCACTGTATCTGCAGCCCATCATCCAGAACCCGCTCGGCGTCACCATGAACGCGACGCGACGCGCCGACATCATGCGTGTCGCCGAAAAGCTCGACCTCACCATCATCGAGGACGCGGTCTACGGCTTCCTCGCCGACGACACGCCGCTGGCCGCGCTGGGCCCGGACCGCTGCATCGTGATCGACAGCCTGTCCAAGAAGGTCGCGCCCGGCCTCGCGCTCGGCATCCTCGTGGCGCCGCCGCGCTTGCGCGAGAGCGTGATGAGCGCGGTCCGCACCGGCGGCTGGATCGCCTCCGGCCATGCCCTTGCGGCCGGGCAACGGCTGATGGCCGACGGCACCGTCGCCGAGTTGACGCGTCTGAAACGCATCGATGCCTCGCGCCGTCAGCAGACCGCGGCAAGGTTGCTCGCCGGCTACCAGCTCGCCGCCGACCCGCGCTCCTATCATCTGTGGCTGACGCTGCCGCCGCACTGGCGCTCGCAGACCTTCGTGGCGGCCGCGGCCCGGCGCGGCATCGCCCTGACGCCGTCCTCCACCTTCGCCATCGCCCACGGCCACGCCCCCAACGCGGTGCGCCTCGCCCTCGCCCCGCCTACCTTCGAGCAGCTCGATTCCGGCCTGCGCACGATCGTGTCGCTGCTCGGCACCAAGGAGGAGGATTTCGACTCGACGGAGTAGCTCTCAAGCCTCCGGCCATTCCGCGATGAAGCCCTTTGCCTTGTACGGCTCGATCTTGGCCCATTCATGCAGCATGCGGCGGCGAAATTCGGCATCGGTATGCCAGAGCGCACGCGGCGTCGCGAAGCTGTCGACGGTGAGCAACATCTTCTCGACCTCCGGCCAGTGCCGATGCAGTGTCATCGGGTAGCGCCGCGCGGTCCAGGTATTGCCGAGACAGATCACGCTGCGAATGTTGGCAAGGCCCAGCGCGGCATCGATGATCGGCAGGGAGAAGATCACGTTCTCGCCCGTATTCATGGCGTGATGCTCTTCGAGGACAAGTTCCGCCGGAATGCCGGCCGCAATCATCGCCGCCTTGATCATCGAGCACTCTGATTGCTCCGAGCCCGGTGTCACCCCACCGCTGACAATCGCCCAGCGGAAATAGCCTTCGCGCCACAGCCGTGCCGCGGTATCGGCCCGCAGCGTGTCGTCCTCCCGGGTGCCGAACACGAACAACAGATCGGCCGGCACGAGCGGCGTCTCGATCAGATGCGTGCGGTTGATCTCGGCGATCTCATCGGCGGTCGGCAGACGAGCACCATTGTCCCTGGCTGACATGGCCGCACGATGCGGCAGCGGCGCGCGGCTGCGAACTCACGTTTGATTGCGGCCGGTTGCAAAGCTACGGCAGTAGCGCCTCGGGCAGCCGCGCCAGGGTATAGCTCCGCGGCTGGTTGCGGCGGACGAAGCCGCCGACCTGCCAGGCGAACAGCGCGGCAAAGCCGAGGACGAACAGCGCGCCGGCGAACTCGCCGATCACCAGCGCGCGGATCAACAGGCCCGCCATCGCGACCGTCAGCATCGCCAGGGATGCCAGCACCGTCGCATAGGCCGTGCGGCCGAGTCCCGACGTCAGCACCGCGCAGCTGCCGGCTTTGGCCAACCGCGCATGCAGCTCGACGATGAAGGCGCGAAAGCCGTTGTCCTGCGGCGCCATCAGCGCGGCGGTCTGCCAGCTCGTCGACAGGATCGCGATGCGGCGGCCGCTGCTGTGTGTGATATCGGCGCGAAAGCGGTGCTGCTGCATCGACACCGGGCGGAACGACAGCCGGATCGCGCTGATCTCGTCATAAGGCCACAGGCCGGATCTGCCGCCAATGTGCCAGGACAGCCCCTGCTCCGTCAGCGCGAAGCGATGCGCCGAGCCGATCAGCGACGCCTTGTAGGCATAGCTCGTGACTGCCGCGGCCTCGGCTTTCGAACCCTGCATCCCGACAATCGATCCCGTCCGCGCCATCGCGCCCGCGATCCGCTTGCGCGATCGCCCTCGCCCATCCTACAAGCGAGGCATGGTTGAGACGACCTTTTTTCCGCGCCGTCTGATTCTCGGCGCCGCAATGATCTCCGGCGTGCTGCTGGCACTCGCGGTGCACATGCTGGGCGCGCGCTACGGGCTCGACCTCGGCGGGCTCTGGCGCTCCGACACGGCCGAGTTCATCCCCGCGGGCGCGGCGATCGCCTGGTGGCTGATCGCCTCGGTCGGGTTTTCCGGCGGCTATTTCACCGCGACGTTGATGCAGAGTGCAGTGTCCGGGCAGATCCCGCAGCGGATGCGCCAGTTCCTGATCGCGGTCGGCGTGCTCCTGCTCGCGGGGGCGGGTCAGGTGGCGTCCGCGCCGAGCCCGATCCCGACCGTCTCGGGCGTGCTGGCCGGGCTCGCAGCGCTCTGCCTCGGCGCCGTCATGGCGTTTTGCGGCGCCCATTTCGCGCTGCGCCGCGGCTGATCTCGGACGCGCAGTCGCCGCCGCTCACGTCGCGCGTGCGTGCGCACCGAAGCCGATCGCCGCCGCTCGATCATGACCGAATGATGATGCAGGACATGCAAGCGCCGCGCGGATGACCGCGCGGTGCCTTCCTCGTTCAGCGTTGGGCCTAGCTCGCCGCGCGCAGGTTGACCTTGCTTTCGGCAAGGCTCGTCAGTTTCTTGTCGGTCGCCTTTTCCTCCTCGAGCGTCTTGGCTAGAACGCTGGCGCAATCGTTGCGGCCGAGCTGCTTGGCCCAGGCGATCAGGCTGCCGTAACGGACGATCTCGTAATGTTCGGCGGCCTGCGCCGCGTTGATCAGCGCGGCGTCGAGCACCGCCTTGTCGGCGACTTCGCCGGCGGTCTCATCGGCTTCCTCGATGATGCCGTCGATCGCCGGACAGTCGACCGCCTTCACGGCGACGCCGTGCATCTTGAAGACTTCCTCGAGCCGCGCGACGTGCTGCTTGGTTTCCTCGAGGTGCGTCAAAAAGCCCTGTTTCAGCTGCGGATCAGTGGCCTTGCTCGCCATCTTCGGCAGCGCCTTGGTCAGCTGCTGCTCGGCGTAATAGATGTCCTGGAGCTGGTGCACGAACAGGTCGTTCATGGTCTTGATGTCTTTTGTGAACAGTCCCATCGTTCCGTCCTTTTTTCGGTTGGAACACGAAGGCAGCGGCTTGCACGAAAAGCCACTCATTCCGCCATGTTCGGTTGCTGATGAGGCCCAACGAACGCGCGACATCGACGTTCCAAAAAACACCCGCAAGAAACACCCGCAAGAAACACCCGTATGGCTTTGCGCTGGAACAATGCGGATGGCGCCGGGATCTGAAATCATAGGCTCCAATACGTACGCACGAGCCGGCCGGTTTCGCGACTCATATGCTTAACGCGCCTTCGATGTGAACCGCGTATGACAAAGTTGCCGGTCCGACGCAGAACCTCTTGTTGTCAAGGGCTGCACAAGCCGCTGTTTTTGCCTTAAATGAGCTGGATCATGCCTAGCGATCGTTGCCTGCCTTTGGCCATTATCGCACCCGACCGGCCAGGCCTGGCCCGGTCGGTCTTGCCCCCGCCGGGAGGATGAATGCACGGACTGCTGCCCGCGTTGAAGCGCGGCTTCAAGAGATGGATCGGCTGGCGACGGCTTGGCGTTGCCGCGAGCATCTTCATCATCGCGTTCGCGATCGCCACGCTGGTGCGGACCCTCAAGGGCATCGATACCGGAGTCATCCTGACGGCGTTGACCGAGATCCCCCGCGGCAGCATCGGGCTCGCGGCAGTGTGCGTCTTTTTCGCGTTCTGCACGCTGACCTTTTACGATTTTTTTGCACTGCGAACGATCGGCAAGAAGCACGTGCCCTATCGCATCGCGGCACTCTCGAGCTTCACCTCCTATTCGATCGGCCACAACATCGGCGCCACCGTCTTCACCGGCGGCGCGATCCGCTTCCGGATCTATTCGGACTACGGACTGAACGCGATCGACGTCGCCAAGATCTGCTTCCTGTCGGGCCTGACCTTCTGGCTCGGTAACATCTTCGTGCTCTCGATCGGCTTGGCCATCCACCCCGATGCGGCGTCCTCGATGGATCAGCTTCCCCCGTCGATCAACCGGCTGATCGCGCTCGGCGGCCTTGCCTCGATCGGGGCCTATCTCATCTGGCTGTGCATGGGCGAGAAGCGGCGCGAGCTTGGCCAGAAGGGCTGGAAGGTGGTGCTGCCCTCGGCCCCGCTGACGCTGGTGCAGATCCTGATCGGTGTGGTCGATCTCGGCTTCTGCGCCATGGCCATGTACCTGCTGATGCCGGCCAATCCGCCGATCGACTTCATGTCGCTCGCCGTGGTGTTCATCCTGGCGACCCTGATCGGCTTTGCCAGCCATGCGCCCGGCTCGATCGGCGTGTTCGATGCCGCCATGCTGGTGGCGTTGCCCGAGTTCGGCCGCGAGCAGCTTCTGGCGACGCTCTTGGTATTCCGCATCCTCTATTTCGTGATCCCGTTCGGCCTCGCCATCTCCATCATGGGCACGCGCGAGCTCTGGATGAACGTGGTCGAGCCCTGGCAGGAGCGACGGCGGCTGGCGGAGGCCTGTGCCCAGGCCAATCTGCCCAAAGAGGTGACGCCGATGGAACGCGAGCGGTTGCTGCGGCAGGCCAATCGACGCTGAAGCAGCCAGCCCGGACCAAGGGTTGCGGGCGGGCGCGCAATGCTCTCTTATTTCCGCCTCAACTTTGCCGTTGAAGACGCGGGCCATGATCCCTGTATTGCTCCGTACTCTCTCCGCCAGCGCCCTGCTGCTGGCCGGGCTTTTGACCGTTTTGCCGGCCGAGCGCGCCGCCGCGCAGGACGCCGGCCCCCTGCAGATCACTTGGGAGGTCCGTAACCGCTTCCGGCTGTTCCGCGAGGAGCGCGACTTCCTGCTCCATGTCGAGAATGCGCGTAACCGCAGCATCCTGGCCGCAGAGCAATCGCTGGAGCTCCAGAGCGAAGGCCGCGGCTGGGCCCGCAACATGGTCAACCGCCTCTGCATCGACCTTCAGGGCCGCGTCAACCAGCCCTGCACCCGCGACAACACCAAGGAAAACTACCTCACCCCGATCGACCATCCCGTCACCGTGCGTCTCATGGGCGCGGTGCCGGTCGGCGCCACCTGCGCCTGGACGTTCGACGACGGCGACGGCCCGCAGCAATCGACCTTCGACTGCGCCGAGCCGATCAACTTGCGTGTCCGCTACGGCAAGCAGACGGTTGCGACGGTCGATGTCTCCGCCGGCTCCGATCCGACCCAGCGGGTCCAGACCGAGATCCAGGTCCGCGACATCTTCGTCGCCGGCCTCGGGGACAGCATCGCCTCGGGCGAGGGCAATCCGGACCGGCCGCTGGCGCTGTCCGACGAAGGCTTCTGCTTCCGCTCCTATCTCGGCACCGCCGGCGCGCAGTACTACCGGCCGAGCCGCCACGGCTTCAAGGGCGGCCGCGCTTGCGAGGCGCCGGATACGCTCGCGAACTGGCAACGCTACAGCGCGCTCTGGTTCAACGCACCGTGCCACCGCTCGCTGTACAGCTACCAGACGCGCACCGCGTTGGCGCTCGCGGTGCGCTACACCCACATCGCCGTGACCTACCTCCCGCTCGCCTGCACCGGCGCCAGCATCGGCGACGGCCTGCTCGGCTCGCAGCGCGCCCGCGAATGCCCGCCCGGCAAGACCGGCGTCTGCAACACCAGCGTGAACGCGCAGGTCGCCGAGCTGCGCGAGGCCCTCACCGCGGCGAAGAAGCGCCAGCCCGACCGCACGCTCGATCTCGTGCTGCTGTCGGTCGGCGCCAACGACGTCTATTTCTCCGGCCTCGTCGCCGACGTCATCGTCGACACCGCGACCGAGCGGGCGCTGTTCCGCCGCTCCGGCGTGATGGCGAGCGTCGACGATTCCCGCGATGCGCTGACGCGCGAGCTGCCGCAGGACTTCGTCAAGCTACGCGAGGCACTGAAGCCGCTGGTCGGCGGCGACCTCTCGCACGTGGTCTATGTCTCCTACGCCAACCCCGCGCTCGCAGAGGGCGGCGTGCCCTGCCGCGGTGGCCGCGCCGGATTCGACATTCATCCGTCCTTCAACGCCGACCCGCAGCGGCTCGCCCGCGTCTCGACTTTCGTCGACACCGAATTCCTGCCGCAGCTGAAGGGGCTCGCCACCTGCACAAGCGGCGCGCTGTGCCGCGACCCCGAAGCCGAGCGCATGACCTTCGTCGATACGCACCAGGCTGCGTTCGCCGATCACGGCTTCTGCGCGCATTCCGGCAACGATCCAGAATTCGACCGCACCTGCTTTGCCGAGAATGGCCAGAGCTTCAATCCCGATATCGTGAGCGCAGCGAGCCAGCCGATGCTGTGCGGCCGCGGCGCCTCGGAATATCGCGCCTATTTGCCCCGCGCGCGCTGGATCCGCGACGCCAATGACAGCTATTTCGCAGCGATGACCTATCCGCAGGGCTTGCCGGCCGCGAGCCAGCCCACCGACATTCACGATGCGACCTGGGGCGTGCTCTCCGCCGTCTATGGCGGCGCGGTGCATCCGAGCGCGGAAGGCCACGCCGCGATGGCGGATGCCGCCCTGCCGGCCGCAAGTGCCGTGCTCGGCCTCGATGCGGTGCCGCCAAGCGTGACGCGGGGGCTGCTGCCGCAATTGTTGCCAGGCGCGCAGCAATAGAAGCAAGGACGGATTGCTCCACACCATCATTGCGAGCCTCGCGAGTACCTTCGCACTCTGGGTGTCATCGCCCGACTTGATCGGGCGAACCAGTACGCCGTGACGATCGTGATGACCGGACAAGCCGCGGCGTACTGGATTCCCGCCTTCGCGGGAATGACAGCGGAGTGGGCGGCATCGTCTCGCGCATCAATGTCGCTTGCAGATTTCTTCGCGCCAACATCGTCTCCCAGCTGCCGTTCCATCGATCCAAAAACGGCATCGATCGATACCCGCTTGAACTTGGACACGCCGCGGCGTGCGCCTCTACGACTCGTGAACGTTCCTCCTGAGGGCTCCCATGGGAGCTCGACCAGGCAACTCAACGGCGGCCCTCGAAAGCCGCCGTCTTTGTTTTTGGAGGTGATCGATGCTAGAAGTGCCGGGGAAGCGCCTTATTCATCTAAGGCATGTATCGATGTTCGACCTCAACCAGCTCCGCTGTTTCGTCACGGTGGCGGAGGAACTGCATTTCGGCCGCGCCGCCGCGCGGCTGAACATGACGCAGCCGCCATTGTCCCGGCAGATCCAGGTGCTCGAGCACATCATCGATGCGCCGCTTCTGGAGCGCACCAGCCGCTCGGTCCGCCTCACCCCTGCCGGCCGCAGCTTCCTGCCCGAGGCGCGGCGCATCCTCAAGCTTGCGGAAAGCGCCTCGCAGGTCGCCCGTCGCATCGCGCTCGGCAAGATGGGCTCGTTGAAGATCGGCTTCACCGCGGCCGCGGCCTATGGCTTCCTGCCCGAGCTGGTCGCCGCCTGCCGCGCCAAGCTGCCCGAGGTGGACTTCTCCCTGAAGGAGATGGTGTCAGGCGATCAGTTCGAGGCGCTGACCTCGGGCCAGATCGACGCCGGCCTGCTGCGGCCGCCGATCGCGCGGCCCGAGCTCGCCAGCCGCCGCGTCGTCGCCGAGCCATTGCTCGCCGCGATCCCGAAGAAGCATCCGCTGGCGAATGCTGACAGCATCACCATCAAGGATTTCGACGACCAGCCCTTCGTGATGTATTCGCCCTATGAGAGCCGCTACTTCCACGATCTGCTGGTGGCGCAATTCACCCGCGCCGACGTTCTGCCGCGCTATGTCCAGCATCTCAGCCAGATCCACTCGATCCTGGCCATGGTCCGCGCCGGCCTCGGCCTTGCCATCGTGCCGGCGGCGGCCGCGGGCCTGAAGATCTCCGACGTACGGCTGCGGCCGCTGAAGCTCAAGGGCCGCGTTCCGGTCGAGCTGTTCATGGTCTGGCGCCGCGACGACGAGAATCCGCTGCTCTCGGCGCTGGTCAAAATCGCCGGTGAACTGTCCTCCGCGGAGGTGGCGGAGGATTGATGCTCAATCCGCATCGGTCGATATAGGCTTTGGCTTGGACCCGCATCGAACGGCCTCTTAAACCACGGCGCATGGACAGGCAGGCCTTTAAGGCGCTCCCCGTCCTCCACAACACGCACGAAGGGAACAGCGCCCGTGAGCAAGATGACCCCGCAGGAGATGGCCAAGCAGATCGGATCCGGCCTCCTGTCCTTTCCCGTCACGCCGTTTAAGGCCGACTACTCTTTCGACGAAGCGACCTACCGCGCCAACATGGACTGGCTGTGCGGCTACGACGTCGCCGGACTGTTCGCCGCCGGCGGCACCGGCGAGTTCTTCTCGCTGACGCCGACCGAGGTTCCTGAAGTCGTGAAGGTTGCCGTCGAGGAGACCAAGGGCCGCGTGCCGGTGCTCGCCGGCACCGGCTACGGCACCGCGATCGCCCGCGAGATCGCTGTTGGTGCGGAAAAGGCCGGCGCCGACGGCCTGCTCTTGCTGCCGCCCTATCTCACCCATTCCGAGCAGGAGGGCCTTGCCGCCCATGTCGAGGCGGTGTGCGCCTCGGTGAAGATCGGCGTCATCGTCTACAACCGCGACAACGCCATCCTTCAGCCCGACACGCTGGCCCGCCTTGCCGAGCGCTGCCCGAACCTCATCGGCTACAAGGACGGCATCGGCGACATCGAGCTGATGACCCGCGTCTACACCAAACTCGGCGACCGCCTCACCTATGTCGGCGGCCTGCCGACCGCGGAGACTTTCGCGCTGCCCTATCTCGACATGGGCGTGACGACCTATTCGTCCGCCGTGTTCAACTTCGTGCCGGAATTCGCGACCCATTTCTACACGGCCGTGCGCAAGCGCGACCACGCCACGATCCAGGCCGGCCTGAAGAACTTCATCCTGCCGCTGATCGCGATCCGCAACCGCAAGAAGGGCTATGCGGTCTCGATCATCAAGGCTGGCATGAAGGTGATCGGCCGCGACTCCGGCCCGGTCCGCCCGCCGCTCACCGACCTCACCGAGCAGGAGATCGCGGAGCTGACCGCGCTGGTGAAGAATCTGCCCGCCATCCGATCGACACAACAGGCTGCAGAATAGGACGACAATAGCGAGGAGAGCAGGATGGCCCTGACTGAGATTTCCGGCGCGCCGGTCGCCGGCGCGCCTGTCGTCACGGCGATGCAGGTGATCCCGGTCGCGGGCCGCGACAGCATGCTCCTCAATTTGAGCGGCGCCCACGCGCCGTTCTTCACCCGCAACATCGTCATCCTCACCGACAATGCCGGCCACACCGGCGTCGGCGAGGTGCCGGGCGGGCAGAAGATCTGGCAGACGCTGCAGGACGCCCGCGACCTCGTGATCGGCAAGACCGTCGGCGCGATGAACAACATTCTCGCCGACATCCGCACGGCCTTCGCCGATCGCGATGCCGGCGGCCGCGGCAAGCAGACGTTTGATCTCCGCGTGATGATCCACGCGGTCACCGCCGTGGAATCCGCTCTCCTCGATCTGCTCGGCCAGCATCTGGGCCTGCCAGTCGCCGCGCTGCTCGGCGAAGGCCAGCAGCGCAGCAGCGTCGAGACGCTCGGCTATCTCTTCTTCGTCGGCGACCCGCGCAAATCCAAGCTGAACTATGTCCAGGGCGAGACCGGCAAGGCGGAATGGTTCAACCTCCGCCATCAGGAGGCGATGACGCCTGAGACCATTGTGCGGCTCGCGGAAGCGACCCACGATCATTACGGCTTCGCCGACTTCAAGCTCAAGGGCGGCGTGCTGCGCGGCGAGCAGGAGATCGAGGCCGTCACCGCGATCGCCCGGCGCTTCCCGAACGCCCGCGTCACGCTCGACCCCAACGGCGCCTGGTCGCTGGACGAGGCGATCAGCCTCTGCAAAGGCATGCACGGCATCCTCGCCTATGCCGAGGACCCCTGCGGCGCCGAGGCGGGCTTCTCAGGCCGCGAGATCATGGCCGAGTTCCGCCGCGCCACGGGGCTGCCCACCGCGACCAACATGATCGCGACCGATTGGCGCCAGCTGTCCCACGCTCTGCGCCTCGGCGCCGTGGACATTCCGCTGGCCGATCCCCATTTCTGGACCATGCAGGGCTCGGTGCGCGTCGCCCAGACCTGCCGCGACAACGGCCTGACCTGGGGCTCGCACTCCAACAACCATTTCGACATTTCGCTGGCCATGTTCACCCA
>Ga0102590_1000298_pt1 | contig 123926 bp, 108 predicted proteins | sample AraplaMF_Col_mMF_FD_76859 | JGI IMG/M metagenome (GOLD analysis project Ga0102590, IMG submission 76859) | Arabidopsis root microbial communities from the University of North Carolina, USA - plate scrape MF_Col_mMF | ecosystem: Host-associated > Plants > Roots > Endosphere | place: USA... | reverse complement strand
CTCCATTGAGGACCGGCAAAGCAGCGGTACGGGCCATAGTGCGCCCTCCAAAGGTTCAGGCCCCCGATAGCGGCGGGCCAGGCAGACGACCGCTGTGTCAAAGCCGGCCGGGCTGCGATGTTCCGCGCTGGTCATTTCCAACGCAGGCGCAATATACCCCATCGGGGGTCGAAAAGGGAAGGATTGCTGACGTCACGTCCCCGTGTGGCAGCTATAACTTTTTGTAATGTAACGTCTTTCTTAAACGGCCTGCGTCATAGCGCCGCTTTGAGCGCGCCTTGGAGGAGAAGCAAATCCTCCGGCAAAGGCGCCTCCCAGTGGAGTAATTCTCCACTCCTCGGGTGCTCCAATACCAGCAGATAGGCGTGCAGGGCCTGCCGGCCAAGGGCGGCCAGGGCGCCCTGCGACTCGGGCCCGAGCTGGTTGGCCTTGGTCTTGAAATGCGGGCCATAGACGGCATCGCCCATCAGGGGATGGCCGATATGGGCGAGGTGGACGCGGATCTGGTGGGTGCGCCCGGTCTCTAGCTCGCAGGCGAGCAGGGCGGCCACCGGTTTGCCGTCGCGCCCGGCAAAACTCTCCAGGATCTCCCAATGGGTCACGGCCTCGCGGCCGCCCTGGCGCACCGCCATCTTCTCGCGGGCATGCGGATGGCGGTCGATCGGCGCATCGACGGTGCCGCGATGACGGTTCGGCACGCCCCAGGCAAAGGCCATGTAGCCGCGCCGCATCTCGCCGGTGCGGCCGTGATCGGCGAACTGCGCCGACAGCGAGGCGTGCGCCATGTCGTTCTTGGCGACCACCATCAGCCCGGTGGTGTCCTTGTCCAGCCGGTGCACGATGCCGGGCCGGCGTACGCCGCCGATGCCCGACAGCGAGGCGCCGCAATGGGCGATCAGCGCGTTCACCAGCGTGCCCGTCTCGTGCCCGGCCGCGGGATGGACGACCAGCCCCTTGGGCTTGTTGATGACGATGATGTCGTCGTCCTCGAACACGATATCGAGGGCGATTTCTTCGCCCTTCGGCTCGGCGGGCGCAGCCTCCGGCACGTCGATTATGATCGTATCGCCGGAGGTGACGTGATAAGCGGGGTCGCGGATTGCGGCGGCCCTCAGGCTCACCGCGCCCGCAAGGATCAGGGCTTTAAGCCTCGATCGCGACAGCTCCGGCAGGCGCGCCGCCAGCACGCGGTCGAGCCGGGGCGAGCCCTCGTCGCCTTCGACCACGACCTCCAACCTCTGCGCTGAACCTGAGCTTTCCATGACGACGTCTGATACCGCTGTTCCCGAACCGACCCCCGAGCAGGCCGCGCTGTTTGCGCGGGTGCGGCGGATGATGCTGATCGCGGGATTGACGACGGCGCTGGCTGTCTGCGCCGTCCTGATCGCGGTGGGCTACCGCCTTTTCAAGTCGGAGGGAAGGGCGGTCGAGACCGCCGGCGACGTCACCGCCACCCTGCCGAAGGGCGCCAGGATCGTTTCGACCGGGGTGGCCGGCGACCGCCTCGTGGTCACGGTCGATATCGGCGGGGTCATCGAGATCCGCACCTTCGATGCCCACACTTTGAAGCCCGCCGGAAAGCTGAAATTCGCCAACGAGCCCTAAGGGCGGCGCGATCTGGGGATCGTGCCCGCTCCGCGTTGTCTCTGCGTTGTCTAGCCGCGCAACTTCTGATTTAGCTTTTGCAGGGGAAGTTGAGCCGGGGCCGGGAATGGGGCGTTTCAAGTCACTCGTCGTCGCGATGACAGTCGTCGTCGGATCGCTCGGCTGTGCTGGATTTTCCGCGCTTGCAGAGCCGGCCAGGCAGGGCGCGGCCGCTCCCGTCAAACAGGCTGGACTCGTGGCGCCGGCCAAGCAACCCGCCGCACAGGCCAAGGCCAAGCCGGCAGGCTCGCGGAACGCGCGGCTCTTTTTCCTGCGCGAGAAGGGCATTTTGGGCGCGATGGGCGGGCTCGCCGCCTCCACCGAGATCCTGATCGACGGCAAGTCCGCAGGAAAGGTCGAGATGGGGACGTTCTTCGTCGTCGACCGGCCGCCGGGCCTCACCAAGATCGCCACCCACATGAAGCTGGCGATGGCGGATTACGAGATCGAAGTCCCGATCGAGGCCGGCAAGACCTATTACTTCGGCGTCGGCACCCGGCGTGGCGGCGCCCCCGTGCAGGACCTGCTCAACCAGGCCGTCGCGGGCAGCAGCGGCGAGCAGATCCGCTCGTCATCGCCGTTCAAGGCCTCTTTCGCCGGCGCAGGCCTGTTCCGGCTCGAGCCTGCCGCCGGCGCCGCCGCGATCGAGAAACTGAAGACGCCGTGAGTGTTCCCGGCATTTTTGAAGGCCGCACGCGCCTGACAAGGCCGTCGCGCCGTTAAGCTTGAACCGCACTCATCGTGAATATCCGGGATTTTCGCACCCGATCGAGGCTTGCCGTGAGCAAAATTCGCGGCTATGTCCTGTCCCTCACGCTCCCTTCGTCTAGCGGTTAGGACGCGGCCCTCTCAAGGCTGAAACAGGGGTTCGATTCCCCTAGGGAGCGCCAGCCAAATCCTAAGCCATTGAAAACCTACACACTCTAGGCAACCATGTGAGCCTAGGGATCGCGTTGCTACACCTGCAGCCCACAAAGTGGTGCACAATGGCGGCTTCGAGCGACCTGCAGGGGGCTTTGTCCGGTCACGAGCTTCGTGACAGATCGCCTGTCGCGCCGGTTGGAAAGCCTGCGCCGTCTCACATGCGCGATGCGCTCCGCGAAGCGAGCGTCGCGGCAATGGCCGCGACATGGCGATTCTGATTCCCAGTCTGGGCTTCACGCGCTTCGATACCCGTGGCGAGCTGCGGCTCGCCGAACGATTGAAGGACTTTCTCGAAGAGAACGCCGTCGTCTGGCACAACCTCCCGGTCGGCCCACGCAACCGGCATCCGGACTTCATCATCATTCATCCGGCGAACGGCCTGCTCGTGCTCGAGGTGAAGGACTGGCGCCTGGAGTCAATCGACTCCGCGGACAAGACAAAGGTGGAGTTGCTGACCAATCGCGGCGTGGTGCGGGAAAGCAATCCTCTCGAGCAGGCTCGCAGATACGCGTTCGAGGTCGTGCGTACGATCGACCGGGACGGGCAATTGCTGTTTCCGCCCGGTCACCGCTTCATGGGAAAGCCGATCGTTCCGTTCGGCTTTGGAGTCGTCTTCACCAACATCACGCGCAAGCAGTTCGATCAGACCGAACTCAAGGAGGTGCTGCCCGAGCATCTCTGTCTGTTCAAGGATGAAATGACTGAGGGGGTACAGCCCGAAGAATTCCGGTCCAGATTGTGGAACATGGTTCATCCGCGTCTCGGAGAGCCGCTGTCGATGCCGCAGTTCGACCGGTTGCGCGCGCTGCTCTTTCCGGAGATTCGCATCCGGCAGATTGCTCTGCCTCTGGATGATCCGCCGGCGGCCGATCCTTCGGACCGGACGCTTGCGGTGATGGACCTGCATCAGGAGCAGTTCGCACGCAGTCTGGGAGAGGGGCATCGAATTATTCGCGGCGTCGCCGGATCTGGCAAGACCCTGATCCTGGCCTTTCGAGCCGAGTATCTGGCACGTGCGGCGGCAAAGCCCGTGCTTATCCTGTGTTACGCCAATGGCATCGCCGGGCGACTCGAGGATGCCATGCAGAGCAGGGGTGTGGAGGACCGCGTTCAGGTTCTCACCTTTCATTCCTGGTGTTACCGGATGCTGCGAACCTACGGAATTTCCGCCCCGTCGGAGCGAGAGTATCCGGACTATGCAGAGCGACTGGCTGCGAGCGTCTCGGAGGTCGTGAAGGCCGTGGATCAAGGCCACATCCCGGCGGAGCAATACGACGCAGTCCTGATCGACGAGGCCCACGACTTCGAGCCGCAATGGCTCGCGCTTGCGGCCAAGATGGTGAACCCGCGCACAAAGGCGCTGATGGTCGTCTACGACGACATACAGGCCATCTACAAAGGACGTGAACGTCCGGTGTGGAAGCAACTCGGAATAGAAGCGTCGGGCCGAACGACCGTGCTGAAGGTCAATTACCGCAACACTGCGCAGATCGTCGCCTTTGCGAGACGCTTCGCTGCGGATGTCATTGGCGCTCCCGGCGTCACGGCCGACGATGAGCATGCCGTCCTGTTACCCGAGGATGCTGGCCGGCAGGGACTGGAGCCTGCCGTGCAGCGGTGTGTGAGCATCGACGCAGAAGCTCACTGCGTCGCCGAGTGGTTTCTCGACCGGAAAAAGGCCGGGTACGAGTGGTCGCAAATGGCCTGTCTTTATCCGGAGCACTGGATCGGCGGGCAAGTCGCGCAGAAACTCGCAAAGCACGGCGTGCCGGTCGATATGGCCAAAGACAACCGCAACAGAATTTCGGTCAAGCGAGTGGCCGTGCGGTTCTTGAGCATGCACACGGCGAAAGGGTTGGAGTTCCCCTGCGTCGCTATTGCTGGCTTGGGCTTTCTGGGCCGCCACGGCGAGACGGTCGAGGAATGTGTTCGACTGACCTACGTCGGAGTTACGCGGGCGACTCACGAGGCGCTCCTGACGTACTCGAGCGAGTCGCCGCTGGTGCAGCGTTTGATCGTGTAGGCCGCTCGGCGGCGCCGACCCTTGTCATGCCACCTGCGATCTGGCCCGACAGCGCCGGGTCGCGCGAAGGCCAGGCTGATCCGTCCTCCGGTTATTGCCTCTGCCCATGATAGAACCGCACCCGATAATCATGCGGCAGCACGTTGAGGCGGCGGCGGAACGCGCGGCGCAGATGCTCCTCGCTTTGAAAGCCTGCGCGCGCGGCGATCTCCTTGATAGGGGAGGCGGATTCTTCCAGCGCGCGGCGGGCGGCTTCGACGCGAAGTTCTTCCACAGCCTTGCCGGGGGTGCGGCCGGTTTTCTGGCGAAACACGCGCGCGAAGGTGCGGGGGCTCATGCCGGCTCGCTCGGCCAGACTCTCGACGCGCAGATCGCCGCCGAGATTGTCCTGCATCCAGCTCGAGATTTTCTCGAACGCCCGGTCTTCGGAGGCCTGCATGGACAGCGGCACGCTGAATTGCGCTTGCCCGCCGGGCCGCTTCAGGAACACGACCAGGCGGCGCGCAATGCGCATGGCCTCGCGATGCCCGAGGTCGTCTTCCAGCAGCGTGAGTGCCAGATCGATGCCGGCTGTTACGCCTGCCGATGTCCAGATGCCGCGGTCATGAACGAACACCGGGTCGACCTGCACCGAAACGTCCGGGTATTTTGCGCGCAGCAGGTCGCAGGAGCCCCAGTGAGTGACCGCTCGCCGCCCGCGCAGTAGGCCGGCTGCGGCAAGGATGAATGTACCGGTGCAGACCGAGCAGACGCGTCTGGCCTTCGGCGCCGCTAGACGAAACCAGTCGACCAGCGCCGCCTCTGCGGCGGCACGATGAACGCCCGGGCCGCCGCCGACGATCAGGGTGTCGATATGCCCGCGGTCGCAATCGGCAAGCGCTGACGTCATCACCTCCAGCCCGGACGAAGTTTTGACCGGTCCGCCTTTCAAAGAGCAGATCTGCCAGACATAGGGCGCGCGCCCCACCTCCGATGTTTCGCAGGCCAGCTCGAAGGCCTGCAGCGGCCCGGCGAAGTCGAGCAGCAGGCAATCGTCGAACAGGACGAAGACCACACGGCGGGCGGCGGAACGAGCCATCGGCAGCGCCCTTGTCAGGGGAAGGCTTGGCAGGAATTGCGCGTATTATGACATTTCGGCAAATGGCCTCCGCTGTCAACATGGGTTTGTTCATCGGCGGAGGGCCACATGTCCGGCAAACGGATCGAGATCGGAATTCTGTACTATCCCGGGATGACGCAACTGGACGTCACCGGCCCCTTCGAAGTGTTCGCTCGCCTGCCCAACGTTCGCATGCACCTGCTGTGGAAACGCATTGAGCCCGTAGTCAGCGACGTCGGTCTGCCGCTGCTGCCGACCACGACCTTCGCCGATTGTCCAGACCTCGACGTGTTCTGCATCGGCGGCGGCCCGGGGCAGGTTGCCACCATGGATGATGACGAGGTGATTGCCTTCGTTCGCGAAAAGGGCGGATCAGCGCGTTACATCACGTCGGTTTGCGCCGGCTGCCTGATCCTCGGCGCCGCAGGGCTGATCGACGGATATAGGTCAGCCTGCCATTGGCTGATGAGTGACCAGCTTGCCGCCTTTGGCGCCATCGCCGTCGACGAACGCGTCGTGGTCGACCGCAACCGCATTTCCGGCGGCGGTGTCACCGCCGGTATCGATTTCGGTTTTCAGGTCGCCGCCGAACTGTGCGGCGAAGAAGTTGCAAAGAACCTCCAGCTGATGCTGGAATACCAGCCGCAGCCACCATTCGACATCACCGTGCAGAATGCGCCGCGTGAGCTGATTTCCCGCATGCGCCGCGAGGCCGAACCTTGGCTGCAAAAGCGCGCAGCCGCGGTGCAGAAGGCGGTTGCAAAACTCAAGGCAAGAGCGACGGCGGCTTAAGCTCGTTCGCGACAGGGAGGAAAGCCACAAGCGTCATTATTGGAAAGGTGTTCGCATGATCTGGCACAGCCGCTTCGCTACCCTTCTCGTCGTTGGCACTTTCATCGCACCTTTTCCGGTCATTCACGCCGCCGAATTCTCCGGCGGCGTGGTCCGGATCGGCGTCATCAATGACCAGACCGGGCCATTGTCCGATCTGTCGGGATCGGGCTCCGTCACGGCGGCCAGGATGGCAGCGGAAGACTTCCAGAAGCTGGTGCCGTCGATCAAGGTCGAGATTTTGGTCGCCGACCACCAGAACAAGCCCGATATTGGGGTCGGCATTGTCCGCAAATGGTTCGACGTCGACGATGTCGACATGGTCGCCGACGTGTCGAATTCGGCCGTGGGGCTGGCGATCCAGTCGCTGGCGCGCGACAAGAACAAGATTGCGATCTATTCGGCGGTGGCGACCACCGAACTGACGGGCAAGCAATGTTCGCGAAACGGCCTGGCCTGGCTGCACGATTCCTACAATCTGGTATCGGGACCGATCCGCACCCTGGTTGGCCAGGGCTACGACACCTGGTTCTTCATCGCGGCCGACTACGCGTTCGGCAAGAACATGGTGTCGGAATCGCAGCGCGTGCTGGCGGCGGCGGGCGGCAAGTCGGTCGGCGCGGTGTATCACCCCATCGGCAACGCGGACTACAGCTCGTTCATCCTGCAGGCGAAAGCCTCCGGCGCCAAGGCGATCGCCTTCGCCAATGCCGGCGACCAGCTGGTGAATCTGATGAAGCAATGGAACGAGTTCGGCATGAACACGGGAAGTCAGAAACCGGTGGCCGAACTGATGTTCGACACCGACGTTCATGCCATGGGTCCGAAGATTGCCAAGGGCCTGACCACGCTGACGGCATGGTACTGGGCGTTGGATGATGAGAGTAGGGCGTTCGGCCAGCGCTTCTTCAAGCTTCGCAACGCCATGCCCACGGCGCCGCAAGCCGCAGTCTATTCCGGTGTCAGCCACTATCTGAAAGCCGTCGCCGCCGTGGGCACGGATGCAACAGATCCGGTGCTGGAGAAGATGCGCTCGACGCCCGTCGACGATTTCTACGCACGCGGCGCGCGGTTGCGCGAGGACGGCAAGCTCGTGCACGACTTCTACCTCGTGCAGGTGAAGGATCCGTCCGAAGTCAAGGCGCCATGGGAGTACTATAATGTGCTCGAGAAAGTTCCGAGTGGCGAGGTCTATTCCTCATTGGCCGACAGCGAATGCCCACTGGTCAAGCGGGTCAATTGAGAGGCGCCGTACGGCTGCCTCATGGATATTCGATATCGCAGGTTTGCTCCGGACGCAGAAGGGCGGCAATCGGCCCCGCCTCATCAAATGAACGGCGGCACATCCGCCCGCTCACGCCGTCGTGCCGTCGATCGAGCGGCGGATCACCCGCTGCACTTCCGCATTCGAGAGAAACAGATCGTGGTTGATGATGCCCCAGCCTTCTGCTGACGCGTCGACCACACGCACGCCGAGCCGCGCGATGACCGCCTTCTCGGCGGCGCCGACCCTGGTCATGCCACCTGCGATCTGGCCCGACAGCGCCAGCGCGCGATCGTTCGTCGCGGCGATCACGGTGATCTTGCCGGCGAGCGGGCCGATGCGCTGGATCGCCGACGAGAACACGTCCATGTCGATATCGGGTGCGGCAAACACGACCGCGCCGATCCTGCCCGTGACCGTGTCGCCGTATCGCGCGTAGAGCTGGCGCAGGCTTTCGAGCGTCAGCATGGTTCCCATGCTGTGCGCAACGATGTTCACGCGGCCTCCGCTCGGCGCCGACACCAGCGCGGAGAGCACGCGCTCGAAATCGTCGCGCGACCACATCGCGCTGTCGCGGTCATAGGCATAGTCGAAAAATCCCGCCTTGGAGGGCCAGGAGAACACCATGGTCCGGCCGCGGAACTTGATCCCGTCGGAGAGATGGGCGCCATCCAGCACCGCCGTCTCGAATGTCTGCTTGAAGCCGTGCACATAGATCAGCACGTCCCCCGCGCCGGCCTGCGCGGCGAGATCGCCGGCATCGGCCGACACCGGTTCGATCCGGTCGAGACGCCAATCGCCGAGGCCGACCGAGGCGAGAGAAAGGCGGCTCTCGTCCGGCGCCACCAGCCTCGCCCGCGCCACCGTCATGCTCGTCGCGCGCTCCGGCCCGAACCAGGGTTTGGTGCGGCCGCCGCCCACGGGCTTGCGCGTGGTGGTGACAAGCACAGTGGGATCGGCGGAGAGCGACGAGGCGTCGTAGCGCGCGCCGGTCGCACCCAGGCCGGTGCATCCGCCGAGCGCAAGGGCGCCTCCCGCCGAGACAAGTCCGCCGAGGAGCGCGCGGCGCGAAACGGAATGATGGGAGCCAGGTTGCAGAAGACGTCGGACGATCACAGGGAACCCCAGGGAACTTGCCCACCGTAACGCCGCCCCGCCGTGTCACTGAATGACAATGGGGGCGAGAAGACGGCGGAGCTATGATCAGGGCGTACGAGCGAGCGCCGGATCAGTCGACGATTTCGATCGAATGTTGCGAGCAATTGTGAGTGGCAGGAGTCGGTAGGCCGACTGCACGTCGGGCAAAACAGCCAATCGCCGTCAAGTGCCTTCCGTTAAAATATTCCACTTTACCGAAATTCGGAAATATCGTATGTCTCGCCCATCCCAGCCCACCAAAGGGTCGTACGTCGTTTCGAGCGCGGGCTGGGAGTTGCGGTGGGCGCGGGCGGCGTTGAAGGCGGGCTTGTTGCGTGCAGGGCGAGATGAACCTCGCGAGCATGACGGCACTTGCGAAGACGGACGGCGCTCAATGTCTTGCAAAGCCCTCGGGCCAAGGAGCCCTTCGGCAACGCGAGAAAGCCTGCGTACGGCGAAACCGTGTGGTCCTGGCCGTCGTTGCTACGGTCAAGCCCTCGCGAAGGCGTCACGAGCGTCAACCGGCGCGGTGGCGTGATTTTCGCGAAGGCGAGGGAGGCCAGAAGGAACTCGGCTCCCGGGAGAGCGCGGCATAGGCCGTCAAACCATCGCGCAGGGAAGGCCTGGTCTCGGCTGCCCTGTGTCTCCCCTGTGCATTGCGTGTGCATTCGTTCAGCGCAGGGGTTTTGTGGGTGCCAGCCGGCGCCCGGTCTTCCCTGCGCCCTTTCTTCCCGGAGGGAGCGTGAAGCAGAGCTCGGGCAGATCATGCCGCGAGGATGCGCGCGCATGCCGGTATATTGCGCTCCGGTCCCGATACACTCCCTGCGCTCGCGGCCTCACATGCAAGCATGCAGCGTCGGCATCCGTGGTGGTGGTCGTTCCCGCCAGAATCTGCACTATGCGCCCCGCGCCTCCGGAGCTGCTGCCGGGCCTTCGGAGGTCATTTGCAATAGCTTTTCGGAGTGACGAGATGAGCGGTTTGGTGATCTCTGGCGGCCGGGTGGTGGATCCCGCGAGCGGGATGGATGCCGTCGGCGACGTGGCGGTGGTGGACGGCAAGATCGCGGCCGTCGGCACGGGTCTCGGCGGCGCCGAGCGGGTGATCGACGCCACCGGCCTCGTGGTCGCGCCCGGCTTCATCGATCTGCATGCCCACGGCCAGTCGATCCCGGCCGACCGCATGCAGGCGTTCGACGGTGTGACGACGACGCTCGATCTCGAGGCCGGCGTGCTGCCGGTCGGCTCCTGGTACGAGCGCCAGGCGCGCAAGGGGCGCGTCTTGAACTACGGCGCCGCCACCAATTGGGCCTTCGCCCGCATCGGCGCGATGACGGGCTCCAATGCCGAGAGCTCGCTCGAGGCATTCGGCAACGCCATGCGCGACCGCCGCTGGATGGACAATGTCGCGACCGATACGGAGGTCTCGGGCATTCTCGAGCGTCTTTCGCGCGGCCTCAACGAGGGCGGCATCGGCATCGGCATCCTGAACGCGTATGCGCCGGGCGCCGGCGTGCAGGAGCTGACCGCGGTCTGCCAGCTCGCAGCCAAACAGGACGTGCCGACCTTCACCCACGTCGCCTTCATGTCGCGCATCGACCCCGAGAGCGCGGTGGAAGCCTATATCCGCCTGATCGGCTATGCCGGCGCCACCGGCGCGCATATGCACATCTGCCATTTCAACTCGTCCAGCAAGACCGACATCGAGCGTTGCCGCGTGCTGATCGAGAAGGCGCAGGCGCAGGGCCTGCCGATCACGGTCGAGGCTTATCCCTACGGCACCGGCTCGACGGTGCTGGCCGCGGCGTTCTTCAGCGATCCCCAGTTCGTCGAGCGCAACGGCACCGGCTATGATTCCGTGCAGCGCGTGATCGACGGCTACCGCTTCCACGACCGCGAGGAGCTGCTGAAAGCGCAGGCAGAGGAGCCGTCCTCGCTGGTGCTCTGGCACATCCTCGACACCGAGCACAATGCGCATCACCGCGACCTCCTCGACATGTCGGTGCTGTATCCCGGCGGCGCCATCGCCTCCGACGCGATGCCGTGGACGACGTCGGACGGCAAGACCTACACCGGCGATGCCTGGCCGCTGCCTGACGACGCCACCTCGCATCCGCGCTCGGCTGGCTGCTTCACGAAGTTCATCCGCGAATGGGTGCGCGAGCGCAAGGCCGTGTCGCTGCTCGAAGGCGTGCGCAAATGCGCGCTGATCCCGGCGGAGATCCTGTCGCAGAGCACGCCCGCGATGCGCGCCAAGGGCCGGCTCGCCAAGGACGCGGACGCCGACATCGTGGTGTTCGACTACGAGAAGCTGTCGGACCGCGCCACCTTCACGGCGATGAACCGCCCCTCCGAAGGCGTGCGGCATCTCGTCGTCAGCGGCCAGCCGTTGATCAGCGATGGCATTCTCGATGTAACGGTGCGGCCCGGAAAGCCGGTGCGCCGGCCGGTCGTCGGAGGCTGACTCATGCCGGTCCCCGTTCTCCTGGTGACGGGTTTCCTCGGGGCCGGCAAGACCACGGTCGTGAACCATCTGCTCGCGCATGCGGACGGGCGGCGGATCGCCGCCGTGGTCAACGATTTCGGCGCGATCAACATCGATGCGGAGCTGATCGCAGGCGCCAGCGACGGCGTGGTCAGCCTTGCCAATGGCTGCATCTGCTGCTCGCTCGAAGGCGATCTGCTGCGCACGCTGTCGACGCTGCTGCGGCGTGATCCGCGGCCCGAATACATCGTCATCGAGACCAGCGGCGTCGCCGATCCCTCCGACATCGTGCGCAATCTGATGGACCCCGTGATCCTGCGCGAGGCGCCGCTGGAGACGGTGCTCTGCGTGATGGACGCCGGCACGCCGCCGGCCGCGCTCGACGATGCGTTGCTGCGATCGCAATTGCGCGTCGCCGATATCGTGGCGCTCAGCAAGCTCGATCTTGCGGACGAGGGTGCGGCTGCGCGGATGCGCGAGGCCATCCGCGCCCAGCGCGTTCCCGCGGTCGTGGTCGAGGCGAAGCACGGCGAGATTCCATCGGCACTGCTGTTTCCCGCGACCGCCGATCGTGCGCCCGCGCGTGACCCGGGGCCGAAACGGCCGACGGAAGAGCGCTTCGAGACGCTGAGCTGGACCTCGGACCAGCCGATCTCGCTGCCGCGGCTGCAGCAGGCGATCGGCAAGCTCGCGCCGAAGCTGGCGCGCGCCAAAGGTCTGTTCGAGACCATCGAGCAGCCCGGCCGCCAGATGGTGTTCCAGTTCGCCGGCGGCCGCGCCACGCTGGCGCCGGGCGAGGTGCCGACGCCGGGCGTGCCGCGGTCACGGATCGTCTTCATCGCCGAGCTCGGCGTGCTCTCGAAGGACGAGCTCGACGGAATCATGGATGCATGCGTTGCGGATGAATAACGTGTGTCATCGATGCGCGCTGCACGAAGTGCAGCATTGCCGCAACGCGCGAACCGCGTCTTCCAAAAGACAAAAACCCGCCAGAGTTTCGATCCGCTTGATCATGGAGTGAATAAAAATGAATCGATCAATCGGAGCTACACTGATCGCCGTCGCACTGGCCTGGCCGCTTGATGCTACGATCCTGATGTCGTCGGCGAGCGCGGAGCCCGCGGCCTCGGTCACGGATTTCAGCGCGCAGCGGCATGGCGGCGGTGGTCATCGGCCGGGCGGTGGTCATCGCCCACCGGGGGCTCACCGGCCGCGTCCGCCGGCGGTGCGTCCGCCGATCGCTCATCGTCCGCCGGTTCACCGGCCGCATCGCCATTGGTCTCGCCCGTCGCGCTATTCCTGGCGTCCCGGCGGTGCGATCGCCGCGGGCGCGGCGCTGGGCTTCGTTGCGGCCGCGACGGCTGCGGCCTGGGCCGGACAGCCGCCGGCATCGAACCTGTGCTGGTACTACACCGACTTCACGCGAACCCAGGGCTTCTGGGACACGTGTCCGTAAGCTCGAGCAAATCCGGTACGGTCACGGCATCAAGCAAATTGCGCGATGCCGTGACCGACCGACCAGTTCTCCGCGGGCGCATCGAGCACGTTGACGAAAACGTCCTCGGGCCGGATGCCCGGATTGTCGCCGAGCAGCTCGGCGATCCGCCGGTACAGTGCCTTCTTCTGCGCGGGGGTGCGCGAGGCGAACACGGTGATCTGGATCAGCACGGCGTCCTCGCTGCGATTGACGCCGTAGGCATTGCCGCAGCGGAAGTTGGCAGGCGCAAGCTCGCTGATGGTCATGAACTCGTCGCCTTCAGGCACGTTCAGGGCCTCGCGCATGGCACGGTAGAGACTGTCGAGGATCGCCTGCCGGTAGACGTCAGGCTTCCCGGCGCGCATCGAGATGTGAAGCAGAGGCATGAGCTGGTCCCTGTGCATGCGAGCCCGGCCAGGCGCATCATCCGCGCCGGCCGCTGGCCTGTTGACGAAACGGGATATCAATCCCAATTTGTTTTTGACACGATGTCGAGAAAGCACATTCTTGACGGTGTGTCAAATACTCCGGGAGCAGCATTTGAGACCGCGCGAGTTCGACCATGACGATGTCCTGCGCATCGCGTTCGACCAGTTCTGGCGCAAGGGCGTGCGCGGCACTTCGCTGTCGGACATCGCGCGCGACGCCGGGGTCCAGCGCGGCAGCCTCTACAACGCGTTCGGCAGCAAGGAAGCGCTGTTCCTGCAGGCCTATGAGCGCTACGCCGGTGATTATCTCCTTGCCCTGCAGAAGGCGCTCGGGACCGGGTCCTTGCGCAAACGGCTCACCGCGTTCTTCGACCTCACCATCACCAATTTCCGTTCCGGCTCGCCGCCGCGGGGCTGCCCGACCACGCGCGGCCTGATGGAGCTTGGCGCAGCGGAAGGCGAAGGGCTGAATGAGGAAGCGCGCGAGGCATTCGCCAGCCTCGTCTCGCGCATCACCGCGCTGGTTCAGGACACGTTGGCTGCTGCGGCGAAACGCGGCGAGTTCAACGGCAATCCCGCGGCTGCGGCGCTGCACATCATCACGGTGACGCGCGGCCTCGCCGTGCTCGAACGCGCCTATGGCGACGAAGCGCAACTGCGCAAGATCGCCGCGCACACGATCGATCTCGTGCTCGACAAGAAAGGAGGCTAGGTCTCAGCAGCAGGCCAGCGCACTGACCGCCTGCGTCGCCGCGTCCTCTTTTCCTGCGCCGACGAACTGGCAGACGACGGATTTGAGCTCTCCCGGTTGCGCGCTGCGTGCGACCGCCAGCAGCTGCATCAGTTCCGCCTCGTCCTTTGAAAGGCGCCGGCATGACGGCGGCATGAAACACAGTTCGCAGGGCCGGCCGCTCCGCAGGATCCTGACCAGCGCAGCGGCGCGCGCGACCAGAAGCGGACTGTCGGCAATGCCGGGCGCTTCGTCGGCGAAGCGATAGGCGGCCTCCCAGCAGTCGGATGCGCCGGTCGCGTAAGCCGCTCCAATGAAGCGGAGCAGCGACAGCGCGACGCGGGAGAACTGATCGTAGCCTTCGATGCTCGGGCGCGCACAAAGCGCCGTCTGGAGCGGACAAAGCCGCAGCAGGTCATCCGGGACCGGTACAGAAGCGCGAGCAGCCTGCATGATGGACGATCCCGTCAATGCAATGTGGGGCTGCCCACGTACCAGCTCTTCATCGCCATGATTTGGTGCTGGTCGAAGGTGCGAACGTGCCGGTCGGGCATGACGAGACCGGCCATGCGGAAGATCGTCGCCAGCCCGCGCACCGGTGCCATCGCCCAGTCCGCACCCACCGGCGGCAGCCAGCACTCGAACTGCTCGCGCGCGACATCGTCGCGTTCCTTCTGCGCGGCGGCGATCGCCCGCAAGATTCCGCACTCGCTCTCCGACATGCGCGGGCAGGTGGGGCAGTGCACTTCGATGGCCGTGTGCGCCGTGCAGGCGAAGATCTCGATGATGGATTCCAGCGAGGGCACGGCGTCGCCGACGCGAAAATGGTCATATACCTGCTGGATGTCGGCTGCGGTCGGCACGGCGCTTCCGCGTCGCGCCTTGGCGCGAAATCCCCAGATGAAGAGCCGCTCCGCCGCGCACAGCGCCGGCACGTCGAGGGTCCCCGTGGATGTCGATCGATGCATGAAGCTCTCGTTCCTGGCTGCCGTTCTTGCCCGCGCCCCGCGCCGCGGCCGGCGCTGACTTCTGCATGGATCGTTCGGCCAGAGGCTCCGCCAAGTCAACGCCGGGAGGCCCGATATCGAGGTCTTCTGATTCTAAAGAGCCGGGCCTCGGCGTCGCCGCGAATCCCCGTCCAGCGGGCTTTACGGGAACCCGAATGCTTAAAGCTTTGCTAAGGCCTTCGGGATAAGTTGGCATATCACTATTGCCCCATCATGTGAGCTTCGATGATTTTCTCCCGCATCAGTTTCAAGCTGGTCCTGATTGTCGGCATCAGCCTTCTCGGCATGATCGCACTGGCGCCGATCGCACTCTCGACCCTGCGTGCGCAGATGATTGCCGACCGCCAGGCCAAGACGCAGCACATGGTCGATGTCGGCTACGGTATCCTGGCGCACTACCAGAAGCTCGAGAGCGAAGGAAAGCTGCCGCGCGAGCAGGCACAGGCCGCGGCGATGGCGCAGCTCAAGAGCCTCCGCTACGACAAGGTCGAGTATTTCTGGATCAACGATATGACCCCCAAAATGGTCATGCACCCGATCAAGCCGGAGCTCGATGGCAAAGACCTGTCGGGGATGAAGGATCCCACCGGCAACGCGCTGTTCATGGGCTTCGTCGACGTCGTCAGCAAGCAGGGCGCGGGCTTCTACAGCTACCTCTGGCCGAAGCCCGGCTTCGACCAGCCGGTCGGGAAGATCTCCTATGTGAAGGGCTTTGCGCCCTGGGGCTGGATCATCGGCACCGGCATCTATCTCGACGACGTCGATGCCGTCTTCCGCCAGGACGCGATGACCTTTGCGCTGGTCTGCCTCGCGGTGCTGGTGCTGGTGTTGGCTGCGTCCTTCGTCATCGGCCGCAGCGTCACGAAACCGCTGGCAAGAATCACGGCGCTGACCGAGCGCCTCGCCGCCGGCGACAGCGCCTTCGAGGTTCCCTACACCGATCGCAACAACGAGGTCGGCGGCCTGGCCAAGGCGCTTGCCGTGTTCAAGGACAACGCGGCAGCGGTGGGCCGGATGCATGCCGAGCAGCAGGAAGCCAAGCAGCGCGCCGATGACGAGAAGCGCAAGACCATGGCCGATCTCGCCGGCAAGTTCGAGGCGAGCGTCCAGGCCGTGGTCCGCGACGTCTTCAACGAGGCCCGCGAGATGCAGCAGGCCGCGCAAGGCATGTCGGAAACCGCGAACAAGGCGACCGATCGCGCGAGCTTCGTCGCGACCGCCTGCCAGCAGGCCTCGAGCAACGTGCAGACGGTGGCCTCCGCGGCCGGCCAGCTGTCGTCCTCGATCACCGAGATCAGCCAGCGCGTCGCGCAGGCCGCAACCGTCGCCGACAAGGCCGCTGCCGACGGCCAGCGCACCAACGACACCGTGCAGGGGCTCGCCGCCGCCGCGCACAAGATCGGCGAGGTCATCGACCTCATCAACCAGATCGCCTCGCAGACCAATCTGCTCGCGCTCAACGCCACTATCGAGGCGGCGCGCGCGGGCGAGGCCGGCAAGGGCTTTGCGGTGGTCGCGAGCGAAGTGAAGTCGCTGGCGAGCCAGACCGCGAAGGCGACCGACGAGATCGGCGCGCAGATCACCGCGATTCAGGGCGAGACCAACCAGGTCGTCGGCAACATCGAGAGCATCCGCAAGACCATCATGGAGGTCAACGAGATCTCGTCGTCGATCGCGGCGGCGGTCGAGGAGCAGGGCGCCGCGACGCAGGCGATCGCGCACAGCGTGCAGGAAGCGGCCTCCGGCACCGACCAGGTTTCGCAGAACATCTCCGGCGTCACCGACGCGACGGCAGAGACCGGCCAGGCCGCCGGCCTCGTGCTGCAGTCGAGCGGCCGCCTGACGAAGAAGCTGCAATCGCTGCAGGACGAGGTCAGCACCTTCGTTGCCGGCGTGCGGGCGGCCTAGTATAGCGGGGGGATGAGCCAAGATTCCGCCGGGCGAGCGCGCATCCTCCTGATCAATCCGAACAGCAACGAGGCGACCACCACCATGATGGTGGCCATCGCGAGGTCTGTCGTCGCCGATGGATTTGATGTTGTCGGCGCCACGGCGAGGCGCGCGCCCGCGATGATCGTCTCGGCGGATGCGCTGGAGGCTGCCGCGTTGGAGGTCGAGGAGATCGCGCGGGCCCGCGGCGGCGAATGCTGCGGCATCATCGTATCGGCATTCGGCGACCCCGGTCTCGCCGGGATCAAGGCGGCGTTGAAGCTACCCGCCGTCGGCATCGGCGAATCCGCGATGCTGGAAGCTGCCGGGAACAGCCGCCGATTCGGCGCGGCGACGACGACGCCGATGCTGAAAGCGAAGATCGATGCATTGCCTGAAACGTTGGGGTTGCGCTCGCTCTACACCGGCACGCGCTTTGCCGACGGCGATCCGCAGGAACTCGTGCGCGATCCGGAGCGGCTTCGCGCGGCATTGGCCGGCGCGGTCGAGGCCTGCATCTCGCAGGACGGGGCAGAGGCGGTCATCATTGGCGGCGGTCCGTTGAGTGAAGCGGCGCGCGTGCTTCAGCCGATGTTCACCGTGCCGGTCATCGCGCCGATCCTGTCGGCCGTGAGGCGGATCGTCCGTCTCGTCATGCCGTAACGCGCGGTCGGCTCAGGCGGCGCGCACCGTCTCCAGGAACTTCGCGACCTCCGATCGCAGCAGTCCCGATTGCTGCGACAGTTCGGCGGCGGCATTGAGTACCTGGGCCGACGTGCTGCCGGCGCTGGCCGCGGCCCTATTGACCTCGGCGATGTTGCGCGACACGTCGCTGGTTCCCGCGTGGGCCAGCTGCGCGCTGCGCGAGATTTCGCCGGTGGCGGCATTCTGTTGCTCGACGGCGGCCGCGATCGCAGCAGAGATCTCCGACATCGACTTGATGATCGCGGTGACGCCGCCGATGGTGGTGACCGACGCCGATGTCGATTTCTGAATATCGTCGACCTGGCTGGCGATTTCGGCGGTGGCCTTCGCGGTCTGCTCGGCGAGGCCCTTGACCTCGGCGGCGACGACGGCAAAGCCGCGCCCCGCTTCGCCGGCCCTGGCCGCCTCGATCGTGGCGTTGAGCGCGAGCAGATTGGTCTGCGAGGCGATGTTGGTGATCAGGTCGACGATGGCGCCGATCTTCTGGGCGCTTTCCGACAGCCGGTCGATGGTCCTGCCGGCGTCATCCGCGCCTTGCGCCGCCTTGGCAGCGGTGGTCGCGGAGTCGTTGACCCTGCGGCTGATCTCCGAGATCGAACTGGTGAGCTCCTCGGCGGCCGCAGCCACCGCATTGACGTTGCCTGTCGCCTCTCCGGAGGATTGTGTCGCGGCGTCGGCCTGACTGGATGTTTGTGCGGTCGCGGCCTGGAGGCCCTGGGCGGAATTGCGAAGATCGGTCGCGGCGGATGCAACGACATCGACGACGCCTCCGATCGTCACCTCGAAATCGCCGGCAAGTTTGGTCAGCGTCGCCTGGCGTTCGCGTCGGCCGGCCTCGGCATAGACGGAGATCGCGATCTCCATGTCGAGCATCGCCGCCTTGACGATCGCCCTCTGGATCCGGTTGGCCCGATCCTCCGCCTTGCGATTGAAGGGCCCTCCGCGCAGCCTGGGTGCGATCGTCTGGAGCACGTCGGCGATCAGCACGCTGTAGCCGCCGATATACCATCGCGGCTCGAGGCCCAGCCTGTTGTGGACCTCGCCGATCCGCGTGACCGAGGCCTCGTACGTCGCGTCGAAATTGCCGCTCATGATGATCGACCAGTGCTTCGCCTGCATCTGCTTCGCATGCATCATGTGGGCTTGCCCACCGAACATCGAGGCTGTTTCGGGGAAGCGGGCGAGATGCTGGTAGAACCGGTCGAGCGCCTCCGGCATGATTGCATCGACCAACGCACGGGCCTCGCGAAGCGAGGCAACGGTCTCTGCGTCGATCTGGTGGAAGGGAAGGCGTATTGCGATACCAGTGTCGCTCGTCATGGTCCGTCTCTCAGTCTGCTGCCCGGTTTGCCAGATATATCGCCATCATTCGTTCCACCTCTGCCTTGGCTCCCCTGATGCGAAGCACGGCATCGAGCCGGAACAGCTCGAAATTGTCCTTGAACGCCCCGGCGGGCAGCGTCTCGCTCAAGGCGTCGATGCGGTGCGCCGTCTCGGTCAACCGGCCGAGTCCCACGGTCAACTGGATTAGATAGGCCGACATCCTTGCATCGGGCGGAAGGCGCTCGTACTCGGCACGGTCGGCAGAAGCGATCGAGATGATCCGGCGCTCGTCCTCTGCGGACGTGGGGAATTGCAGCAGATTGCTCACGTTGATGTCTCATCCAGCTTGCAGGGCCTTGGGCAAATTGATGATCGTGGACGCTTACGCAGCCGTAAATTTTGTCACCGGCGCGGTCGGATGGAGACGGATTTTCCGAAAGCGGATAGCGATCTCCGTCGATCTACGGAGAGTGCGTGCGGCACGCGATACCGTTCGCGGTTTGCACTGTCTTGCAAAGGCGTATGCCGGCTCGATACTGGAGAGGTTGATTCGATTTTCCCCGCGGGTCGCTACGCATGGTGACGGCGAAGCGCGAGCGTTTCGAGACGTGATGGACCTTGCTTCGCTGCATTCGTCTTCGGTGCTGTCGACGGTGCGTTGCTCCGATCCGGCCGAGGTCGCAGGCCTGTTGCCGGGCACGAACCGCCGGCTGCTGCCGCTTGCCGGCGACTTTGCGTTCGCCCAGGCGAGCCTGGAGCTCGAAGCGCTTCGTGTGGTCGTCGTCCGGCGTCCGCCCTGTACCTCGGAAGGCGCGCTCGACCCGCGCCAGATCGGGATCGCGTGGGCGATGGAAGCCTCGAACGGATTGAAGCTGAACGGCATCGATCTCGATCGTCCCGCTCTGGTGACGCATGGGCTCGAGACGCCGCATCGCATCGCCCAGCCGGACCACCTGACGATCGGCGCCGTGTTCTTTCCGGAGACCGCGGAGGATCGCGGGTGGCCGGAGCGCGGCAAGTCCGCGAGCGTCGAATTCATTCGGCCGGAGGCCATCCGCAATCTGCAATCGACGCTGGCGGACATCATACGTCTCGCCTCACGCGATCCTTCGCGTTTTTCACGCGAGGGCGTCGTGGCGGGCATGCAGCAGAGCCTGCTCGGGAGCATCGACCATGCCTTTGCCACGGTGCCCGGAGCGGAGCCGGCGAGCCTTGCCGTCGGCAACTATGTTCGGGTCTGCCGCCGCGCCGACGAGTTCATCGCTTTGCGGCGTGGCGGTCTGCCGACTGCTGCCGCGGTGGCGGCCGCCGCGGGCGTCACCGTTCGCACGCTGCATAACGCCATGGTCGCGGTGCATGGCATGAGCCTCCAGAAACTGATGGTGCTGAACCGACTGTGGGCTGTGCGCGGCGCGTTGCTGCGCGCCGACCCCGACGATCTCGTGAAGACGATCGCGTTCGATCACGGCTTCTGGCATCTCGGCCGGTTCTCGCAGACCTATCGTGTGTTCTTTGGGGAGGCGCCTTCCGACACGTTGATCGGCGCAGCGGCCCGCCGGTCGGAGCGTCGGCCGCAGGCGCGGGCTTTGCGCCTTCTGCATTGATCGCCGTGCATTTCTCGACGTAACGCGATTTTTCCGCGTCGCGGCATCGGCCGTGATGCGGAAAACTGTTTTTCTTGACATGAAGTCTGCCGTGCTCGACGTGTAACGATGTCGAGTGACGGCACGTTGCGTGCCGTTGCGAAAAAGAACAAGCAGCACGGGACGGACGCCATGACCGCAGGCCTCAACGAGCAGGACTATCTCGCGACCGTGCGGGGCCTGTGGGACAAGGCCTGGCCCAAGGGCATGCCGCGCTCGCCGAACTATCTGCACGGCGAGGTTCCCCTGACGGAATATCTGCGCGCCTGGGCCAAGCAGAGCCCGGATCGTCCCGCGGTGATCTTCTACGGGCACGTCACCACCTATGCCGATCTCGACCAGCAAAGCGACCGCTTTGCGGCGCTGCTCGCGGCGAAGGGCGTACGCAAGGGCGATCGCGTCGCCGTCTTCTTGCCGAACTGCCCTCAATTCCACACCGTGTTCTTCGGCATCCTGAAGCTGGGCGCGGTCCACGTTCCCGTCAGCCCGCTCTCGCGCGCGTTCGAATTGTCCTACGAGCTCAACGACACCCAGGCCGAGGTGATCGTGGCGCTGGACCAGCTCATCCCCGTCGTCGAGCAGGTGAAGGGCGAGGTGAAGCTGCGCGAGATCATCGTCACCAGCTTTGCCGATGTCGTGCCGTCCGTGCCGGCATTCCCGACGCCGGACTCGATCCGCGCACCGCGCATCGCCGTGCCGGGCGCGACCGATCTGCTGCCGGCGCTTGCGGCACAGTCCGCGCCGACGCCCCTGCCGCCGCCCGGCCTCGACGACGTCGCCGCGCTCAACTACACCGGCGGCACGACCGGCATGCCCAAGGGCTGCGTCCATACCCATCGCGACATGGTCTATACGGCTGCGGCCAATTACGGCATCTCGGTGCTGTCGGACGAGAGCAGCGTGTTCCTGTCGTTCTTTCCGGAGTTCTGGATCGCTGGTGAAAACTTCGGCCTGATCTTCCCGCTGTTCTCCGGCGCGACGCTGGTGCTGCTGGCGCGCTGGGATGCCGTCGGCGCGATGGCCGCGATCGACAAGTACCAGGTCACGATCACCGCGATGCCGGTGGATGGCGCGGTCGAGCTGATGGACCATCCGCGTTGGAGCGAGTTCGACCTGTCGTCGCTGAAGCAGGTCCGCGTCGTCTCCTTCGTCAAGAAGCTCAACGCCGACTATCGCAAGCGCTGGAGGGATCTCACCGGCACGATCCTGATGGAGGCGGCCTGGGGCATGACCGAGACCCACACCTCCAACACGTTCACGGCGGGATTCCAGGACGACGATTTCGATCTCAACAACCAGCCGATCTTCGTCGGCCTGCCGGTCCCCGGCGCCGAGTTCAAGATCACCGATTTCGAGACCGGCGCGCTGCTGCCGCTGGGCGCGGAAGGCGAGATCCGCGTGCGTACGCCGTCGCTGCTCAAGAGCTACTGGAACAAGCCGGAGGCCACCGCGGAGTCGCTGATCGACGGCTGGCTGCGCACCGGCGACATCGGCACGATCGACAAGGACGGCTTCCTGCACTTCCTCGGCCGCCGCAAGGAAATGCTCAAGGTCAAGGGCATGAGCGTGTTCCCGCCGGAAATCGAGGCGCTGCTCGGCCAGCATCCGAAGGTGCTGGGCTCGGGCGTGGTCGGGCGCGACGACCCGGACAAGGGGCAGGTGCCGGTGGCCTATATCCAGCTCAAGCCGGAAGCGGTCGGCACCATCTCCGCGGCGGACTTACGCGCCTGGTGTGCCGAGCGCATGGCCGTCTACAAGGTCCCGGAAGTGCGTATTATCGAAGCCCTGCCGCTGACGGCGACGGGCAAGGTGAAGAAGCAGGACCTCGATCCAAATCTGCCCGCTGCCGTCTGAGTGAGAGACACGATGTCGTTCAAAAGACTCCTGATCGCCAATCGCGGCGAGATCGCCATCCGCATCGCGCGTGCCGCGGCCGACGCGGGCATTGCGACCGTCGCGATCCATCCCGCGGACGATGCGCTGTCGCTGCACGTGCGCGTCGCCGACGAGGCGGTCGAAATCCCGGGGCGTGGCGCGCGCGCTTATCTCGACATCGACGCCGTTGTGAAAGCCGCGAAGGCTGCCGGCTGCGATGCCGTCCATCCCGGCTACGGCTTCCTCAGCGAGAACGCGGCGTTCGCGAAGGCATGCGCCGATGCGGGCATCACCTTCGTCGGGCCGAAAGTGTCTGCGCTCGAATTGTTCGGTGACAAGGTCGCGGCGCGGCAACTGGCAAAACGCTACGGCGTTCCTGTTATCGCCGGTACCGGCGGACCGTCGAGCCTTGAGGAGATCACGGCGTTCTTCACCTCCCTCGGCGGCAACGCTGCGATCGTGATCAAGGCGATGGCCGGCGGCGGCGGCCGCGGCATGCGCGTGGTCGAGAACGCGTCCGACCTCGCGGAGGCCCATGCGCGCTGCCAGTCCGAGGCCAAGGCGGCGTTCGGTTTCGACGGTGTCTACGCCGAACGGCTGATCCGGCAGGCGCGCCATATCGAGGTTCAGATCATCGGCGACCGTCACGGCGCGATCTCCCATCTCTGGGAGCGCGAATGCACCATCCAGCGCCGGCATCAGAAGCTGGTCGAAGTGGCGCCGAGCCCGTCGCTGAGCGATCCCCTGCGCGGCCGCATCATCGAAGCGGCGAAGCAGCTCGCGGCGGCCGCGGCCTACGACAATCTCGGCACCTTCGAGTTCCTGGTTGACGGCACGGCGGAAGACAGCTTCGCCTTCATCGAGGCCAATCCGCGCCTCCAGGTCGAGCACACCGTGACGGAAGAGGTGCTCGGCCTCGATCTCGTGCGCGCCCAGCTTGCGGTCGCGGCGGGGGCTTCGCTCGCATCGCTTGGTCTTGCGCAAGGCGAGATCCCGAAACCGCGCGGCTATGCCATGCAGCTCCGCGTCAACATGGAGACGCTGGACGAGACCGGCGCGACGCACCCGACCGGCGGCGTGCTCGCCGTGTTCGAACCGCCGTCGGGGCCCGGCGTTCGCGTCGATAGCTTTGGCTATGCCGGCTACAAGACCAGCGCGGCCTTCGATTCACTGCTGGCAAAGGTCATCGTGCACACGCCCGGCGAGGCCTGGCACGATGTCGTGGCAAAAGCCTCGCGCGCCCTGCGCGAGTTTCGCATCGACGGCGTCGTCACCAACATCGCCTTCCTCCAGGCGGTGCTGGCGCATCCCGATTTCAGGACTAACCGCATCGCGACCGATTTCATCGATTGCAACATCGCCAAGCTGGTCGAGGCGGCCGATGGCGCGGCCAAGCCGCTCTACTTTGCGGCGACGGAGCGCAGCGGCTACGATGCGGAAGCGCATGTCGCGCAAGTGGTGCCCGAAGGCACGGTGATGGTCGCAGCGCCCCTGCAGGGAACCATCGTCACCATCCAGGTGAAGGAGGGCGAGATCGTGCGCCCCGGCCAGCAGCTCGCCGTGATCGAGTCCATGAAGATGGAGCATCTGGTCATGGCGGAGCAGGGCGGCCGTGTCGTGAAGCTTGCAGCCGGCGACGGGGTCACGCTGCTGCACGGCGAGCCCATCATGTATCTGGAGCCGCTGGACGTTGCCGCCGATCATTCGGCGGCGGAGGCCGATGTCGATCTCGACCACATCCGCGCCGACCTCGCCGAGCTGATCGCGCGCCAGGCGAACACGCTCGACGAGAACCGCCCGGCCTCGGTGGAGCGCCGCCGCAACACCAACCAGCGCACCGCGCGCGAGAATGTCGCCCAGCTCGTCGACGACGGCTCGTTCATGGAGTACGGCAGCCTCGCGATCGCGGCGCAGCGGCGCCGGCGCAAGCTCGACGATCTCATCAAGAACACGCCGGCCGACGGCCTCGTGATGGGCGTCGCCACCGTCAATGCCCAAAAATTCGGACCGGAAGGCGCGCGCTGCATCGTCGTGGCCTATGACTACACGGTGCTCGCCGGCACTCAAGGGCACATGAACCACAAGAAGATCGACCGCATGCTCACGCTGGCGGAAGACTGGCGCGTGCCGCTGGTGTTCTATGCCGAGGGCGGCGGCGGCCGGCCCGGCGACACCGACCGGCTCGGCATGACCGGCCTCGATGGCCCGTCCTTCGTGCAGTTCGCGCGGCTCTCCGGCCTCGTGCCGGTCGTGGGCGTGGTCTCCGGCTATTGCTTCGCCGGCAACGCCGCGATGCTCGGCTGCTGCGACGTCATCATCGCCACCAGGAACGCTTCAATCGGCATGGGCGGCCCGGCGATGATCGAAGGCGGCGGGCTCGGCGTCTATCATCCGGCCGAGGTCGGCCCCGTCTCGTTCCAGGCGCCGAACGGCGTCATCGACATCCTGGTCGAGGACGAGGAGGAGGCGACATCCGTCGCACAAAGGTATCTGTCCTACTTCCAGGGCGCGGTGACGGAGTGGGAGGCCGCCGACCAGCGCCTGCTCCGCCGCGCCATCCCCGAGAACCGGCTGCGCGTCTACGACATCCGCAGCGTGATCAATCTCGTCGCCGACAAGGGCAGCGTGCTGGAGCTGCGCCGCGACTACGGCGTCGGCATGATCACCGCGCTGATCCGCATCGAAGGCAAGCCGTTCGGCCTGATCGCCAACAATCCGCGCCACCTCGGCGGCGCCATCGATGCCGATGCCGGCGACAAGGCGGCGCGCTTCCTGCAGCTCTGCGATGCCTTCGACTTACCGGTCGTCTCGCTCTGCGACACGCCCGGCTTCATGGTCGGCCCCGAGGCCGAGAAGACCGCGATCGTGCGCCACGTCTCGCGCATGTTCGTGACCGGCGCGAGCCTCACCGTGCCGCTGTTCGGCATCGTGCTGCGCAAGGGCTATGGGCTTGGCGCGCAGTCGATGATCGGCGGCGGCTTCCACGCCTCGTTCTTCACTGCGGCCTGGCCGACCGGCGAGTTCGGCGGCATGGGCCTGGAGGGTTATGTCCGCCTCGGCTTCCGCAAGGAGATGGAGGCGATCGCCGATCCCGAGGAGCGCGAGACCTACTACCGTAACAAGGTCGCCGAGCTCTATGCCAACGGCAAGGCGGTCTCGATCGCCTCGGTGTTCGAGATCGACAACGTCATCGACCCCGCCGAGACGCGGCGCTGGATCATGGCGGGGCTCCGCTCGGTGCCCAAGCCGCCGGCGCGGACGGAGAAGAAGCGGCCGTGTATCGACACGTGGTGAGGGCGGTGCAGCAAATTGTGAACGACGTCATTCCGGGGCGCGCGTAAGCGCGAACCCGGAATCTCGAGATTCTGGGTTCGATGCTGCGCATCGCCCCGGAATGACGACTAGAGACAGCGTCCCGCGCCTCAGTTCCCTGTTCCCGATTGACATCCCCGCCTGTGGTGCCAGACTTTGCACAATAATACAGGGTGGAGACGTCCGCGATGGCCAGCCTTTCGGCCTCGAACCATGTCGCCCGTGTCTTGTCCGTCGCCAATCACGTGGCCGACGTCGATGCCTCCTCGCGCATTGCCAATTCATGGCGGCGCTGCCTAATCGGCCACAAGCTCGATCCCGCCCGCCAGGGCCCGCCGCAGACCCTGACCGCGGCCGAGATCCGCCATGTCGCCGAACCGATGGAAGAGACGATCCGGCTCGCGACGCCCGAACTCGACGATCTCGCCCGCGTGCTGCGCGACGCCGGTTACTGCGTCAATCTCGCGGATGCGAACGCGACCATGCTGTTCAGCCGTCTGCCGGGCGAAGCCGACGCCAGGATGTTCCTGGACTGGAAGATCTACACCGGCTCGAACTTCGCCGAGACGTTCGAGGGCACCAATGGGCTCGGCACCGCGCTCGCCGAGCAGAAGCCCATCCTGGTGCACCGCGACGAGCATTTTCGCGCGCAGTGGCACATGTTCTCCTGCGCGGTGGCGCCGCTGTTCGACCAGGCCGGGCGGCTCGCCGGTGCGGTCAACATCACCTCCTGCCGCGAGGATCTCGAGCGGGCCGCGCATCAGCTCGCGCTCGCGGTGACGATGGAGGCGACGCGGCGGATGGAGGGCGCGATCTTCCGCGGCCATTTCCGCAACGCCTGGATCGCGACCGTGCCCGGCGATGGCGGCAGCGGCCTCGTCGCCTATGATGACGACCGCCGCATCGTCGGTGCCTGCCGCTCCGCGCGTGCGCTGCTCGGCCTCACCGACGGCCTGATCGCCTCCGGCATCGACCTGTCGCGCTACATCAAGTTCGATCATCATGCCGCGCGCGGCGCGGACGAGATCGTCGAGCTGCGCCGCGCCGACGGCAGTCCGTTGGGGCAGGGCCATGTTACCCCGCCGCTGCGTGCACGATCGCATGCGCCGCGCCTCGATGCGCCCGCCGGCCGCTTCGAGGCCCTGCATCGGCTGGCCGGCCGCGATCCCGGCCTCGTCAAGAGCGTGAAGCGGCTCATGAGCATCGGCGATCACAATCTGCCGGTGCTGCTGCATGGCGAGACCGGCGTCGGCAAGGACGTGTTCGCGCGCGCCATTCACGCGGCGAGCAACCGCGCCCGCAACAATTATGTCGCGCTGAACTGCGCGGCGATGCCGGAAAGCCTGATCGATGCCGAGCTGTTCGGCTACGAGGCCGGCGCCTTCACCGGCGCGCGGCGCGACGGCTCCAAGGGCCTGATCGTCCAGGCCGACGGCGGCACGCTGTTCCTCGACGAGATCGGCGACATGCCGATCGCGCTGCAGACGCGCCTGCTGCGCGTTCTGGAGAACCGCGAGGTCTGGCCGCTCGGCGCGCTCAAGCCGGTGCCGGTCGACATCCGCCTGATCAGCGCCACCCATCGCGACCTCGGCCGCATGGCGGAAGAGGGCGCCTTCCGCGCCGATCTCTATTTCCGCCTGCGCGGCTTGGAAGTGAAGCTGCCCGCATTGCGCGAGCGCGCGGACAGGGAGGATGTCATCCGTCAGATCGCACGCGAGGAGGCGCCGGATTGCCGCCTCTCGGACGAAGCCTGGTCGCTGCTCTCAGCCTATCCCTATCCCGGCAACATGCGCCAGCTCCGCCACGTGCTGCGGCTTGCCGGCTGCACGGCGGAGAACGGCGTCATCACCGATGCCGATCTCGATTTGCCGCCGTTCGGCGGGCGGACGACGGAGCCTGATCTCGCGACGGCCGAGCGCGCCACGATCGTCGAAGCATTGCGCAAGCACGGCGGCCGCGTCACGGAGGCAGCCCGCGCGCTGAAACTCAGCCGCGCGACGCTGTACCGGAAGATCAAGCTGCTGAAGATCGAGACGGCGCAGTAGCGTTCAATTGCATGCGGCGAGCGTTCTTCCCCTCTCCCCTTGTGGGAGAGGGTGGCTCGGCGCGCAGCGGCGAGACGGGTGAGGGGTTCTCTCCGCGAGCACATCTCTCATCGGAATTCGCGGAGAGAACCCCTCATCCGGCGCTTTGCGCCACCTTCTCCCACAAGGGGAGAAGGGAAGAGGCCACCCTTACGAAAAATCCGTCCAGCTCAAATGCCGGGAATCGAGGTCGCCGACTGTCACGGTCTCGCGGATTTCCTGGGGCGTATGAAAACTGCTGCGCAGATAGACCAGCGGCTTGGCCGCATCCGCATGCGACACGGCGCGGACCTCGCCGACGAAGATCGAGTGCGTTCTGGTCTCGAACTCCTGCGCCAGCACGCAGTCGAAGGCGGCGACCGCATCCGTCAGCACCGGCGCGCCGGTGACGCCGCGGGTCCATTGCCCGAACGCAAAGCGGTCGTCGCCGTTGACGCCCTTCTGGCCGCTGAAGGTCAGCGCCAGCATCGCGTGATCCTCGTGCAGGAAGTTGATCGCGAACGCGCCTTCCTCGCGAATGCGCGCATGCGCGCTGGCGTTGCGGTTGACGCAGACGATCAGCGACGGCGGCGAGTCCGACAGCGAGCAGGCCGACGTCACCGTCAGGCCCGTGCGCGTGCCATGCTCGGCGCCGACCGTGACCAGCGCGACGGCACCGGCGCATTGGCGCATCGCCTGCTTGAAATCCTTGGCGTCGAGAGGATTGGCGTCGACCGTCACGCGGAAATCTCCGAAATCAATGCGGGTGCGGCACGATCGCGCCGCACCCGCACCTGCGTCAAGCCGCCTTCTTCGCGGAGCCGAGATGCTTCAGGCGCGGCATCACCTCGTTCTTCAAGAGCGAGAGCGAGTGGTGCCAGGCTTCGGCCTTGTGCTTGTAGTCGAAGCCGAACACCAGCAGCACGCCGAAGCCGCCGACCTCGTCGTAGATCTTCTCGATCTTCTCGGCGACGGTCGCCGGCGAGCCGACGATCCAGTTCCGCTTGGCGCAATATTCGACCGTGACGTCGCTGTCGGGGACATCAGGGGCGTGCTTCAGATAGTCCTTGAAGCCGAAATGGCCGAGCAGCGGCAGGAAGTACTCGCTCATCATCCGGCCCATCATGTCGCCGGTCGAGAGCCTCCAGGCCTCCTCGTCGGTATCGGCGACGAACACCTCGCGCACGAGGCGCCAGTCCTGCCGGTTTGGCTTCCTCCCGGTCTTGGCGGCGCCGACCTCGACCGAATCCCAGTGGCTGGAGACATAGGCCGGGTTGAGGTTGAGGCTCATCGGGATGAAGCCGCGCTCGCCGGCCAGCTTCAGCGTGTCCGAATTCTTCGAGAGGCCGGCAACGCCGATCGGCGGATGCGGCGCCTGCAGCGGCTTGATGTGCGGCTTGAGGAAGTCGAACATCGTGTCCGGCTTGGTCACCGTCCAGAACTTGCCCTTGTGGGTGAAGGGCGCCGGCTCGGTCCACAGCTTCAGGATGATCTCCAGCGCCTCGCGGGTCATGTCGCGGTTCTGCCCGCTCATGCCGTCGACGTTGAACATCGCCCAGTCGCTTGGCAGCCCCGAAGCCGCCACGCCGAAATTCAGCCGGCCCTCGGAGAGATGGTCGAGCATGGCGACGCGGTTGGCGAGCTCGGCCGGGTGATGATAGGGCAGCAGGAATCCGCCCGGCCCGATGCGAAGCTTCTTGGTCTGCATCAGGGCCTGCGCAATCAACAGGTCCGGCGTGGGATTGGGTTCCCAGGGCGCGGTGTGGTGCTCGCCGACCCAGGCTTCCTGATAGCCGAGCTCGTCGAGCCAGCGCATGACCTGCAGGTCCCAGTCGTTGCCTTCCTTCAGGCCGCACTCCGGCGGGTGCGAAGGCATCGTGAAGTAGCCGATCTCCATGGGTTTCCTCTCCATAATTGACGCGTCTTGTTGCGCGGTTCACGGATGTGAGTGGAGAGGCTTCAGCAAGCGGTGTGCCAGCGCGCCTTGCGCCCCTGGCTTGCGAGAAAAGGCTGGTTTGCCGGGGCAATAGCCGATATCCCGGGGCGGATTTGCTGGACGGCGTCTCATTGTCGCGAGACTGCGTCTTGCCGGTGAGACGAGGATACGATGACCGAACCCGCCTATGTCGCGGTGGACTGGGGCACCAGCAGTTTTCGCCTGTGGCTGGTCGATCGCTCCGGCCAGATACTGGCGGAGCGCCGCAGTGGCGAGGGCATGCTGGCCGCGGCCAAGACCGGTTTTCCCGCCGTGCTGCGATCGCATCTTGCCGCGGTCGAGACACCGGATCATCTGCCGGTCCTCATCTGCGGCATGGCCGGCGCCAAGACAGGCTGGGTCGAGGCCGGCTATGTCGACACGCCGGCGCCGCTCGCCGCCATCCTCGAGCAGGCGGCGCGCGTGCCGGGCGAGGCGCGCGACATCCGCATCCTGCCGGGTATCGCGCAGCGCGATGCGGCCGCGCCGGACGTGATGCGCGGCGAGGAAACGCAGTTGCTCGGTGCGCTCGGTCTTGAGGCCGCCGGCGAAGCGATGGTCTGCATGCCCGGCACGCATTCGAAATGGGTGCGCGTGAAGGACGGTACGGTCGCGGGCTTTTCCACCTTCATGACCGGCGAGCTCTTCAGCGTGGTCTCGCGCGAGACGATCCTGTCGCTCGCGGTTGCCAATGCCGAGGACGCCGAGGATGTTGCGAGCTTCAGCGCGGCGGTGAAAGCCGCGTTCGAAGCACCGGCCTTCGCGGCCAATCTCCTGTTCGGCGCGCGGGCGCGGCAATTGCTGTTCGGCGGCACGCCGGCCGCGGCACGCGAAACGCTGTCGGGCACGTTGATCGGCGTCGAGCTTGCGGCGGGCCTTTCGGGCGCCGTGCCGAAAGCCGGAATCACGCTCGTGGCATCAGGGCGGCTTGCGGCGCTGTACCGGCTCGCCTTCGACACGCTGGCGGTCACGGTGCAACAGGTCGAGGCGGATGAAGCCGTCCGCCGCGGCCTGTCGATGGCGGCTGCGGCGATCTGGACGAAGTAGAAGGACTTTTGAGATGAGCGTTCCCTTTCCGCCGATGCAGCGTCCGCTGGTCGCGATCCTGCGTGGCGTCAAGCCCGAGGAGACCGAGGCGATCGTCGGCGTTCTGATCGAGGCCGGCATGACCGCGATCGAGATTCCCCTGAACTCGCCCGATCCGTTCCGCTCGATCGGGCTCGCGGCGAAGCTCGCGCCGTCAGGCGTGTTGATCGGCGCCGGGACCGTGTTGACCGCCGCGGACGTCGATCGTCTCAACGATGCTGGCGGCAAGCTGATGGTCTCGCCCAATGTCGACACCGAGGTGCTGGCGCGGGCGCACCAGCACGGCATGGTGACGTTGCCCGGCGTGTTCTCGCCGACCGAGGCGCTGCTTGCCGCGCGCTCCGGCGCATCGGGCCTGAAGTTCTTTCCGGCGAGCGTGCTTGGCGCATCCGGCATTGCCGCAATCAAGGCCGTGCTGCCGGCCGGGGTGATGATTGCGGCGGTGGGCGGCGTCTCCGACCAGAATTTTGCCGAGTACATCAAGGGCGGCGTCACCGCGTTCGGTCTCGGCTCCAGCCTCTACAAGCCGGGCATGACGGCGTCCGACGTCGCCGCGCGCGCGAAGGTGACGATTGTGGCCTACGATCGGGCGATTGCGAAAGACTGAGCTGCCAATAAACAAGCCGTGATGGCGGCGATGTCGCGCGTTGTCTATCTTGCTGCACCAGCGAGATCAGGGAGACCGACATGGCAATCAACAACATAGCCGATCTGTTCGTGGCGACGCTCGAACAGGCCGGCGTCAAGCGCATCTACGGCATCGTCGGCGACAGCCTGAACGCTTTGACCGAGGCGCTGCGCCGCCGCGGCACCGTCGAATGGATCCATGTCCGCCACGAGGAGGTCGCGGCGTTCGCGGCCGCCGGCGAAGCCGAGATGACCGGCAGCCTTGCGGTGTGCGCGGGCTCCTGTGGGCCCGGCAATCTGCATCTGATCAACGGCCTGTTCGACGCGCATCGCAGTCGCGTTCCCGTGCTGGCGATCGCGGCGCAGATTCCGACCGCCGAGATCGGCGGCGGCTATTTCCAGGAAACCCATCCGCAGAACCTGTTTCGCGAATGCAGCCATTATTGCGAGCTGGTCTCGGACCCGAGCCAGCTGCCTTTCGTGCTGGAGAACGCGATCCGCGCGGCGGTCGGCCTGCGCGGCGTCGCCGTCGTCGCGATGCCCGGCGACGTCGCGTTCCGCAGCCCGCCGAAGCGCGCGCTCTCGACGGCGCGCGGGCTTGCGCTCGCCGCGCCGAAGGTTCTGCCGCAGGCTGACGAATTGCAGGCGCTCGCGGATCTCCTGAACGGCTCCGAGCGCATCACGCTGTTCTGCGGCCGCGGCTGCGCCGGCGCACATGCGCCGCTGATGCAGCTGGCAGAAAGCCTCAAGAGCCCGATCGTGCACGCGCTCGGCGGCAAGGAGCATGTCGAGTACGACAACCCCTATGACGTCGGCATGACCGGCTTCATCGGCTTCTCCTCGGGCTACGCCGCCATGCACGCCTGCGACACGCTGGTGATGCTGGGCACCGACTTCCCCTACAAGCAGTTCTTCCCGGCCGATGCGAAAATCGCCCAGATCGACATCCGCCCGGAAAATCTCGGCCGGCGCTGCAAGATCGATCTCGGCGTCGTCGGCGACGTCAAGCTGACCATCGAGGCGCTGCTGCCGCTGCTCAAGACCAAGACGCAGCGCAGGCATCTCGACGACGCCATCGCGCACTACAAGAAAGCACGTGAGGGCCTCGACTCGCTTGCCAAGGGCACGCCGGGAGCCAAGCCGATCCATCCGCAATATCTCGCAAAGGTCATCAGCGACCATGCGAGCGACGATGCCGTGTTCACCGCCGATGTCGGCACGCCGACGGTGTGGGCGGCGCGCTATCTCGACATGAACGGCCGCCGGCGGTTGATCGGCTCCTTCGTGCACGGCTCGATGGCCAATGCCATGCCGCAGGCGATCGGCGCGCAGGCCGCGCAGCCCGGCCGCCAGGTGATCTCGCTGTCGGGCGATGGCGGCTTCACCATGCTGATGGGCGATTTGATCACGCTGACGCAGGAGAAGCTGCCGGTGAAGGTCGTGGTCTTCAACAACGGCGTGCTCGGCTTCGTCGCGCTGGAGATGAAGGCGGCGGGCTTCGTCGACACCAATGTCGATCTCGAAAATCCCGACTTTGCCGCGATGGCGCGCGCGATGGGCATCTTCGCCAAGCGCGTCGAGGATCCCGGCGAGCTTCCGGGCGCGATGAAGGAGATGCTGGCGCATAACGGTCCGGCGCTGCTCGATGTCGTCACCGCCAAGCAGGAGCTGTCGATGCCGCCGACCATCACGGCCGAACAGGTCAAGGGCTTCAGCCTGTGGGTGCTGCGCGCGGTGATGAACGGCCGCGGCGACGAGGTGCTGGATCTCGCGAAGACGAACCTGCTGCCGCGCTAGCCCCGCTTCACCGAAGGCGCGGGCAACCGCTCGTGGCGGCGCTGGAAGCGTTGCCAGTGCAGGACGCCGCCGATCAGTGCGGCCGGCACGAAGCCGAGCACGATCAGGAAGTGCGGCAGCTGGATCTGCGAGATGAACGCCATGGCGATGTCGGAGATCAGCCAGAGCGCTGCGAACATCACCGCGAAATCCAGCCGTGGGCAGCGGAGATAGTAGAACACGGCGGTGATGACGATGGCAGGCCCGATGGCGATGCCGATCATCACCGCCGTCAGTTCCTTGGGCGTCAGCGCGTCGAGCACCATCGACGCCAGCAGCCAGAGCGCGGCGAACATGGCGATGATGTCGAGCGGATGCCGCAACCCAATACCTCTCGTGGGAACCGCGCTATCGTTGTGGCCCAGCCCCCTGCCGTCAAGGGAAAATACGTCTATTCGTCGTCACTTCCAGGCGTCGGCCGCAGCATGAAATGGCCGAAGGCGGTAGCGATCGGCTTGTCCGCATCGTCCTGCCAGGCGCGGGCCTCGAAGGCGACGATGCGGCGGCCCTGCTTCACGATCGAGACATTCGCGAAGGTATCGAGCGCGCGGCCGGAACGCAGATAGTTGACAGTGAGTCCGATCGGCTTGGGCGGCGCGGCGGCGCCGAGCTCGCGCGCCACGCCGATGATGGCCGTGGTCTCGAGGAACGCGCCGGTCATGCCGCCGTGGATCGCGGGCAGGATCGGATTGCCGATGATCTGCGGCGAGAACGGCATCGTCAGCGTGCCGTCGTCGTTGACGCAGATGCCGAGCGCGCGCGAACGGGCTGCGTGCAAACGGGCCGTCCGGATCCTCCGGTGCCTCCAGCGTCGGGATGCTGCGCGCATCCATCCGGCGGTCGGCGAGCATGTTGGTGCGATTGGCGCCGATCATGAAGCAGGCAGTCGCGGTCGCGACCGGCTCGTCCTCGGACTCCTGATAGGCGGTGGCGCGCACGAACGCGATCGAGCGCGTGGTGCGGTAGCAGATCGAATGCGCCTTGATGTCAAGGCCGGGCGTTGCCGGCTTCTGGTAGTCGATGCGCAGATCGAGGGTTGCGATGGCGCGCGTGCCGTCGAGCGCGAGTTGCACCGCCATGCCGCAGCTCTCGTCCAGCATCGCGGTGACGACGCCGCCATGCAGGACGCCGGTCTCGGTGTCGCCGACGAAGACGGGGCGATAGGGCAGGCTGGACCAGGCCTCGCTGGGCGCGAAGCGGTCGAGCTGGAGCCCGCTGATATGGCCGTAGTCGGAGCGGCGGCCCTTGATGGCCTCGGCGAGTTCCTCGAACGGGAGCGTGGTGGCTGGCGTGGACATGGCGATGTTCTAGACCAGTGCAACGCGGCGCGCAAAACCTGTGAATGCACCTTGGCCGGGGGCTTCTGCCCGGGGCCGGTTTGGCCTCGACAGGGCGGGCCAAAGCAACGATGGTGGGCCCTTCGTTCGTCCAATGCCCGCAAGGAGCGCCCATGACCGACCCCGAGACGCCCGGCACCAATCAGGGGCCCGTCACCATTTCGACCACCAGCTCGGAGCGGGCGCCGATCATCTATTTCGACGGCGCGTCCTGCTTCGGCCATCACAACGGCGCGATCCAGATCGAACTCGCCGCGAACCTGTTGATGCCGGTCGGTGCCGCCGTCAGGGTCGACGTGGTCCAGACCGCGCACTTGCGCTGCAGCGTGGCCGCAGCGCTGGCGCTGCGCGAAGCACTCGACAAGGCGCTCGTGATGTACAAGCAGGGCCAGCAGCAGCCGGCGGAGGAAATTCCCGCGGTGAAGAACTGAGATCGCATCAGGATGGGGCACGTAGCCCGGATGGAGCGAAGCGCAATCCGGGAATCTTTGCCGCCGCCCCCGGATTGCGCTTCGCTCCATCCGGGCTACCAAGCTGCGCGGTCTAGCTTCGCCTCAGCTCACATGCACCTTCGGCTTCCGGCCGCCGTTCCACTTGCCGTCGAGCGCGCGCTCGATCTGGGCTGCGAGCTGCAGCAGGAGGCCGTCATTGGCCTGCTTGGCGATGGCCTGGATGCCGAGCGGCAGGTCGTGATCCTGTGCGGCCATCGGCATCGAGATCGCGGGCATGCCGCAGAGATTGGCGAGCGGCGTGAAGGCGAAGAAGCGCCAGAGATTGCCGAACCAGTCGAGCACGTAGGGATTGTCGGAGATGGTGAGATATTCCTTCGTGCCGACCTTCGGCGTCGGCAGCGCGGTGATCGGCGTCAGGATCACGTCCCACTGCTCGAAGAAGCTGCCGAAGCCGCGCGAGGTCGTGTTGAACACGCCCTGCATCTTCGCGCGCTCGGCGAAGGTGGTGTGGCGGCCGGCTTCCCAGATCCGGATATTCATGGGCTCGATCAGATCTTCCGGCGGCTGCTCCAGCCCGCGCGCCGCGAGCATGTTGGAGATCACGACTGCGAAATTGCTGATGTAGCAGGTGGTCTGCGCCGCGAAGGCGGCGCGGAAGTCGAGCTCGGGCAGTGCGTAGTCGACGTGGTGGCCGAGGCCTTCGAGGAAGCGGCCGGTCTTCTCGAGCTCGGCGGCGAGCTCCGGCGTCGCGGTGTAATCGCCCCATGTATGCGACAGCGCGATGCGAAGCTTTGTCGGATCGCGCTTGATCATTTCCGAATAGGGCTGCGCCGTGGTCCAGAACGGCATGAACTCGCCGGGCGCGGGCCCGCGTGCATGGTCGACGAAGGCGGCGGTATCCCGCACCGAGCGCGACTGGCAGCCCTGGATCGAGACGAGGCCGGTGAGGTCCGACATGTGCGGGGCGAGCGAGAACACACCGCGCGAGACCTTCAGGCCGATATTGCCGTTGACGCCGGCGGGAATGCGGATCGAGCCGCCGCCGTCGGTCGCATGCGCGATCGGCACCACGCCTGCGGCCACCATCGCGGCGCTGCCGGCCGACGAGCCGCAGGTGGTGTAATCGGTGTTCCAGGGATTGCGGGTGACGTAGACGGCGGGATTGTCGGCCGAAGAGCAGACGCCGAATTCCGGCGTCGTGGTGCGCCCGATCAGGTTGAGCCCTGCCTGGCGGAATTTGCCGGTGAGGAACGTATCGGCCGCCGCGCGATTTCCGCGCATCAGGAGCGAGCCCATCTCCTGCAGCCGGCCCTTCATGGTCGGACCGAGATCCTTCATCAGGAAGGGCAGGCCGGCGAAGGGGCCGGCGAGATTGGCGCCGTCCTTGGCGGGATCGGCGATCACGTCCTCGAACAGCTCGACCACGCCCGACAGGGACGGATTGACCTTGGCGACGCCCGCTGCCGCCTGTCGCGCCAGTTCCTTTGCCGTCAGCTCGCCCTTGCGGACGCGGGCCGCCAGCGCGACGCCATCGTGCTGCGCCCATTCATTCCAGCTCATCGGCAAAGTCATGTCGTCAAAATCCCCTTGGGTAGCAAAGCCACCTTTTTCGCAAGGGGCCGCGTGAATCAACTGAGCCGGGGCGAAGGGCAGGGTTGCGCCGGGTGGAGAGGTCGGCGGGTCCTCAAGGCAGGCGCGCGATGACCGCAACCGGGCCACCGCCGGCCGGGCCCTGATGCTCGGCGCCGCCGGAAACATAGACCGCGCCGGTGCCGGAAAGACCGGCGATCAGGCCGCCGACCGCAGCGCGGGCGTGGCGCGTCGAGCTGATGTCGGTATCTTCGAGCATGGTGTGGCGGAAGCCGCGCACGGTGCCGTCGGGCGAGGCCTCGGCCTTGGCGAAGATGTTGACGAGCGCGCGGTCCGGCTGCGGCGTGGCGCCAAGCCCGACGCTCTTCAGCGCCGACATCACCGCCGCGGCATCGATCGCATCGTCCATCACGGCATGCCCGATCTCGAATTCGCTCGCAGATGATGCGGAGTTACCGAGCACGATGACGACGTTGTGCATCAGCTCGATACCTGACGAGGTCGAGGCGACCTTGGAGAACAGGTCGTAGCGATGCAGCACGTCCTGGTCGCGGAGGTCGGAAGATATCTCGCCGAGCGCCACCGCAACGCCGAGCGCGGAGGCGCCGCGCGAATAGGCCATCGAGCTGTAGGCGCTGGTCGTGGCCGTCTTGTTGCCGCGTGTGTGTGCCGCTTCGACCCGCTCGCTGGTCAGCAGCGGGCACTTGATCTGCACAAAATGGACGTCGGCGGGATCGGAAATGCCGGCATCCGCCATCGCGGCTTTCACCGCCTTGGCCGTTTCCGTGATCTGCGCCGAGCGCCCAAGCTCTTCAGGCAGGAAGTCCCGCGTGTGCGCCATGCCGATGCCGAGGCGCTTGCCGGACAGGCCCGCCGGGCGCTCGGCCTCGTGCCGCGTGAACACCGTGATGTGCGGGCTCAGCACGCCTTCGGTGCCGCCCGACATCACGAAGGCGATGCGCTGCTCGACGGCCTCCGGCGACAGGCCGAGCTTCGGTGCCAGCGCCGTGCACAGCGCAGCCACGGCATATTCCCGGGTGAAATCGTTGACGCCGCCATTGCCTTCGGTCTTGCCGAGGATCGCCAGGATCGATGTCGGATCGATCGCGCCGGAAGCGATCATGGCCATGAGGCCCGAGACGTCGCCGGGGCCGCTGGTGGCGATCTTGAAGACGCCGACCGCTGTGGTGGGCATTGTAGTCCTCGCATGCAGTTCGGTGGTCCGGCAAGTTCACCAGCCGTGGAACGGGGCGGCTGTCAATCCCCGTCGTCGTCCTGGCGGTCGTCCGTAGCCCGGATGGAGCGCAGCGCAATCCGGGACCTTCGTTCGTCTCGCGCAAACCCCGGATTTCGCTACGCTCCATCCGGGCCACGAGACCTTGCAGTGCGATAGCAACCTCCGCTGCCCCCACGATTGTGGCGAGATCGCATCGCGCCAGCAAAAAAATCCTCTGTCGACGGTTGCGCGCCGCACCTTGATGAATCAACCTTGGTTGGTCCATAAGCGGCGTCCCGCGGCCGGATTTCGGTCTGCGTCGCGTGCTTGGATAGAGGGATTCTCGCGTGGCAAATATCAACCAGAAGATTGCGCAGGAGCTTGGGGTACGGGCGGAGCAGGTCGAGGCGGCGGTGACGCTGCTCGACGGCGGCGCCACGGTTCCCTTCATCGCGCGCTACCGCAAGGAAGCGACCGGTGCGCTCGACGACGCGCAATTGCGCACCCTGGAGGAGCGCCTGGTTTACCTGCGCGAGCTGGAAGACCGCCGCAAGGCCATCCTCGAATCGGTCCGCGAGCAGGGCAAGCTCGATGCCGCGCTGGAAGCCACCATCATGGCCGCCGACAGCAAGGCGCGCCTCGAAGACATCTATCTGCCGTTCAAGCCGAAGCGCCGCACCAAGGCGGAGATCGCCAAGGAGGCCGGCCTCGAGCCGCTCGCCAATCAGCTCATGGCCGAGCCCGGCAACGATCCGAAGGTCGTGGCGGAAGGCTTCATCAACGCCGAGAAGGGCGTGGCCGATGCCGCTGCCGCGCTCGACGGCGCCCGCGCCATCCTGGTCGAACGCTTCGACGAGGACGCCGACCTGATCGGCGCTTTGCGCGAGGAGATGTGGACCAACGCGCGCATGGCTTCCAAGGTGCGCGAGGGCAAGAAGACCGAAGGCGAGAAGTTCGCCGACTATTTCGAGTTCTCCGAGCCGCTGACCAAGCTGCCCTCGCACCGCATCCTCGCGATGTTCCGCGGCGAGAAGGAAGAGATCCTCGACCTGCAGATCCAGCCCGAGGCCGAGGCGCCGCCGCCGGGCGTGCCCAGTGCCTATGAGCTCAAGATCATGAAGCGCTTCGGCATCGCCGACCTCAAGCGCGCCGGCGACCGCTGGCTGATCGACACCGTGCGCTGGGCCTGGCGCACCAAGATCCAAGTGCATCTCAACATCGACCTGCGCATGCGGCTGTGGAATTCGGCCGAGACCGAGGCCGTCCGCGTGTTCGCCTCGAACCTGCGCGACCTCCTGCTGGCGGCGCCCGCGGGCACCCGCGTCACGATGGGCCTCGATCCCGGCTACCGCACCGGCGTCAAGGTCGCCGTCACCGACGCGACCGGCAAGGTCGTCGATACCGCCGTGATCTATCCGCACGAGCCGCAGCGGCAGTGGAACGAGTCGCTCGCGATCCTCGGCAAGCTTGCGCTGAAGCATCGCGTCGAGCTGATCGCGATCGGCAACGGCACCGCCTCGCGCGAGACCGACAAGCTCGCTGGCGATCTCGTCAAGGGTCTGGCTGAGCTGAAGATGAACAAGATCGTGGTGTCGGAAGCCGGCGCGTCGGTCTATTCGGCCTCGGCGTTCGCCTCGGAGGAGTTGCCGGGTCTCGACGTCACCCTGCGCGGCGCGGTGTCGATCGCGCGGCGCCTGCAGGATCCGCTCGCCGAGCTCGTCAAGATCGAGCCCAAGGCGATCGGCGTCGGCCAGTATCAGCACGATCTCGGCCAGGCCAAGCTGGCCAAATCGCTCGATGCCGTGGTCGAAGATTGCGTGAACGCGGTCGGCGTCGACGTCAACACCGCCTCGGCGCCGCTGCTGGCGCGCGTGTCGGGCGTCGGCTCCGGCCTTGCCCAGAGCATCGTGGCGCACCGCGACGCCAACGGCCCGTTCAAGTCGCGCAAGGCGCTCAAGGACGTGCCGCGGCTCGGGCCAAAGGCGTTCGAGCAGTGCGCGGGCTTCCTGCGCATCCTCGGCGGCGAGGACCCGCTCGATGCCTCGGGCGTGCATCCGGAAGCCTATCCGGTGGTGCGGCGGATTCTCGAGGCGACCAAGAGCGACATCAAGGCGCTGATCGGCAGCAGCGAGATCGTCCGCACGCTGAAGCCGAAGGATTTCGTCGACGAGACCTTCGGTCTGCCGACCGTCACCGACATTCTGCGCGAGCTGGAAAAGCCCGGCCGCGACCCGCGTCCGGCGTTCAAGGCCGCCGTGTTCAAGGAAGGCGTCGAGGAGATCAAGCATCTCCAGAAGGGCATGATCCTCGAGGGCACCGTGACCAACGTCGCCGCCTTCGGCGCTTTCGTCGACATCGGCGTGCACCAGGACGGTCTCGTCCACATCTCCGCGATGTCCAAGAACTACATCAAGGATCCGCGCGAGGTGGTGAAGCCCGGCGACATCGTCAAGGTGAAGGTGCTGGACTTCGAGGTCGCCCGCAAGCGCATCTCGCTCACCCTGCGTCTCGACGACGAGGTCGGCGCCAAGAAGGACGCCCCCGGCATGCAGCGCGACAACAGCTCGCGCAACGCCAGCCGCATGACCTCGTCGGCGCCGCGCAAGCAGGAATCCTCCGGCGGCGGCGCGCTCGCCGAGGCGATGCGCCGGGCTGCGGAAAAGAACAACGGCAAGCGGGCGTGAGACGTCTCTTACCTCTCCCCGCTCTTTGCGGGGAGAGGTCGGAATTCGCGCGCAGCGCGGATTCCGGGTGAGGGGCAGGGCACACTGTCGGTCGGATCGACGCTCCATCCGACTCCGCGCATCGGCAATTCCAACTCCAAATCGAATTCGCGGAAGCACCCCTCACCCCGCCCTCTCAGCGCGAGCGAAGCTCGTCGCGGCCCCGTAAGAACGGGGAGAGGGAGTGATGGAGTCCCGCCTCCCTGACACCCGCGTCAGAATCTGGCGCATTTGTAAGTTGAAGGAGACGGCCCGTTCTCCTCATCTGATTGTCCTCGCGCGGCAGGCGTGTCGCCGCGCTGCAAGGAGGACGGTTCGATGAACAACAGGCTTCTCAAACGCCTCACCGCGGTGACGATCGCGGCCGTGATGGCGGCCGCTTCGCCGGTTCTCGCCCGAGGTGGCGGCGGTGGCCATGGTGGTTTCGGCGGCGGAGGTCACGGCGGCTTCGGCGGCGGCGGGCATTTCGGTGGCGGCGGCATGCACGCGGGCGGCTTCGGCGGCATGCGTGTCGGCGGCATGGGCGGCGCCCGTTTCGCCCATGTCGGCGGTCCCGCCTTTGGCGGCGCACGTTTCGCGCACGCTGCGATCGGGCCGCGCTTTGCCGGCGCCGGCTGGCATGGCCATCACGGCTTTTTCCGCCATCACCACTTCCGTCGTTTCGCCGTCTTCGGCTCGCCTTTCGTCTACGCCGGCTACTACGATGGCTGCTGGCGCAGGAACTGGACGCCCTGGGGATGGCGATGGGTCAATGTGTGCGGAGACTACTGGTAGTCGCATCGCCGTACCGCACCATTGTCGCGATCGCCATCGGGCAGTTCCGCTCAGCCCCGGAACGGGATAGTCTGGTGGCGATCGTCGCGCGGAGTTTTGCATGACCGGAGGTCACCGTCGCATCCTGGTCGTCGAGGACGATCCGGAAACCGCAGGCCAGCTCGTCGAGGAGCTGACGACCTCCGGCTATGACGTCGACCTTGCCGCCACCGGGCGCGAAGCCCTGAGCCACGGTGGCGCACGCGACTATGCCGTGATCACCATCGACCGCATGCTGCCCGACATCGACGGCATCACCGTGATGCGCCAATTGCGCGACGACGGCGTCGCTGCGCCGTTCCTGATCATCTCCGCGCTCGGCGAGGTCGACGACCGCGTCCGCGGATTGCGCGCCGGCGGTGACGACTATCTCGTCAAGCCGTTCTCCTTCATCGAGCTGCTGGCCCGGCTGGAAGCCCTCGGCCGGCGCAGCGACATCATCGCCAAGGAGACGCTGCTGCGCGTCGGCGACCTCGCCGTCGACCTGATCGCACGCGCAGCCTTCCGCCGCGGCCGCAAGATTCCGTTGCTGCCGCGGGAGTTCCAGCTGCTCGAATATCTCGTCCGCAACGAAGGCCGCGTGGTCTCCCGCGCGATGTTGCTGCAGCACGTCTGGGACCTGCATTTCGACCCCTCCACCAACATCATCGACGTCTATGTCGGACGCGTCCGCCGCAAGGTGGACGATGCCCAGGCCTATCCGCTGATCCACACCATCCGCGGCATCGGATATTGCCTCCGTGCTCCTGGCTAAGACGCTTCGTTCATCGACCTTCCGCCTGGCGCTGATGGCGATCGCCGCATTCGGGCTGATCGTCGCGGCGATCATGGCCTACGTTTATGTAGGCACGCTCGCCTATGTCGAGCGCCAGCTCGGCGCTGCCGTCGATCATGACGGCTTCACCGGCATGATCGAGCTCGCGATGGCCGCTGTCGCCGTGCTGCTGCTCGCCCTCGCCGGGCTTGCGGCGGTGCTGGTGACGCGGCGGACGGTCGGCCGTATCGAGGAGATCAACGCCACCAGCCGCGCCATCATGCTGTCCGGCCTCGACCGGCGCATCCCCTTGCGCGGCAGCCACGACGAGTGGGACCGCGTTGCGGAAAACCTCAACCAGATGCTCGACCGCATCGAGACGCTGATGGGCGAGGTCAAGCAGGTCAGCGACAACGTCGCCCACGATCTGCGCACCCCGCTGACGCGCATGCGCGGCCGGCTGGAGAAGGCCTATCACACCCCGCGCAACAGCGCGGCCGATGCCGCCCTGATCGGCGACACCATCGCCGATCTCGACGCCGTGCTCGGCATGTTCGCTTCCATCACCCGCATCTCGGAGATCGAGACGCGGGCCCGTCGCAGCGCCTTTCGCGCGCTGAACCTGACTGAAATCGCCGGCGAGGTCGTCGAGCTCTACGACGCGGCGGCCGAGCAGGTCTCGACGCAGCTCATCCTGGAGGGGGATCGCGACGTACCGGTGACCGGCGACCGCGACCTGCTGTTCGATGCCGTCGCCAATCTCGTCGACAACGCGATCAAGCATGGCTGCAAGGGCGGGCAGGTGACGGTGACCTGCCGCAGCGCCGATGGCGGCGCCGAGATCGCGATCGCGGACGACGGTCCGGGCATTCCCGCCGAACAACGCGAGCACGTCTTCAAGCGGTTCTACCGGCTCGAGCAGAGCCGCTACACGCCGGGCAACGGCCTCGGTCTCAGCCTCGTCGCCGCGGTGGCGCGCCTGCATGGTGCGGAGATCGCGCTGCACGACAATGCGCCGGGCCTGACGGTCCAGCTCCGCTTCCCCAAGACCTCGGCACCATAAAGCGCGTCAGAGCTCGATCACACCGCGGCGCGCCGCATGTGCCACTGCATCGGTGCGGCCGGTCGCATCGAGCTTGTCGAGCAGCGAGCCGACATGGAATTTCACAGTGTGCACGGAAATGCCGAGCCGCCGCGCGATCATCTTGTTGGAGGCGCCCTCGGCCATCAGCGCCAGCACGTCGAGCTCGCGCTGCGTCAGCGCGATGTCCGCGGGCATGCTCCGCACATCGCGGGCGACGATCGCCGCAGCCGCCTGCTCGCCGGGTGCAGCGAGGCGGATCCCGGCGACATTGCCGAGCAAAGCCGCCAGGCGATCGGCCAGCGCGGGATCGTCGATCTCCAGCGACAACACGATCTCGGCCGTCTTGTCCGCGCTCACGCCTCCGGCCTCTCGCCGACCGTGACCTTGAAGCTGACCGGCTCGCCGCCGCGGCGGACCGCGACATCGACGATTGCGCCGACGCTGGCCGGACCCAGCGTCCGCGACAGCGCACGCACGCCCGACAGCTTCTGGTCGTTGACGGCCACGATCACGTCGCCCTGGCGGATGCCGGCCGCGGCCGACGGGCCCGCCTTGTCGACATTCATCACCATCGCGCCGACACCGTCGTCGAGCCGTACCGGCTGCAGGCCGAGGCCGAGATAGCCGCGGGCGATGCGGCCGCGCGCCTCGAGCTGCGGTGCGACGCGTTCGATCGTCGCGGCCGGTATCACCAGCACCCGCCGCGGTCCGAGCACCGCCATGCCGAAGGCACCGCCCGATGCGTCGAGCGCCAGGCCGCCCTGCTGGCTGCCACCGAGGCGGACGTCGAGCTCGATCCGGGCATCGATGTCGCCGCCGCGCAGGGAGCGCCAGCCCTTGCCGGACGCCGAGACCATTCCGAGCGCAGCGCTCGGCGCCTCGCGGTGCGTGGCGACCACGATCGACAACGCGCCGAGGGGTGGCACCGTGGCGTCCAGCTTGACCGGCGCGAGCGCGATGTCAGCGCGCAGCAGCGCGATGTCGGTCGTATGGTCGCGGCCGGCGATCGTGGCGGCGACCCGGCTGCCGTCGGCAAGGCCGATCTCGACCTCGCCCTCGTCGGCCAGTGCCTCGTCCGCGGTGACGATGAGCCCGCTCTTCCAGACGAAGCCGGTCGAGCGGGAGCGATGCGAATGCACGGAGACGACGGACGGCGCGGTGCGCGCCACCACGTCCGCGAGCGCGGACGACAGCGAGGACAGAGGAGTTGGGTCGGTCATGGCGAGCTCCTATACGTTGTCCTCAATCTGGGATGTCACGGGCGATTGCGAAACTGCCCGGGTGGCCAGGATTCGAGCCAGGACCAGGACCAGGACCGGGACGCGCCTCCGTAGGACCACGGCCGACGAACATGTGATTGGGAGCTCCTCACGGGAACGTGTAGCTATCCCGAAATTGCGCCCCATGGCCTCAAGGATTTCAGCGAGCCTCGCCCGATGACCATCGACCTCACCCGTCGCACCCTGCTTCAACTTGCCGGCGCCAGCTCGCTCGCGATGGCGGCCGCAGCGGCCGCGCGCGCCGAGGGCAACCCGCAAGGCGGCGGCCCCACCTATGCCAGCCGGACGCCGATGCGGGTCGGCATGGTCACGCTCCGGGTCAAGAATCTCGACAAGGTCGCAGACTACTACCGTGACGTGATCGGGCTGACCGTGATGGAGCGCTCAACGGCCATGGCAAGGCTGGGCACGGCCGGCATCACGCTGCTGGTGCTGGAGGCCCGTCCCGATGCCGTGATCGAGCAGCGTACCGCCGCCGGCCTCTACCACACCGCCTTCCTGATGCCGACGCGCAAGGACCTGGCGCGCTGGCTGGTGAACGCGGCCGCGCATCGCGTCAAGCTGTCGGGCTTTGCCGATCACCTCGTCTCTGAATCCGTCTATCTCGACGATCCCGAAGGCAACGGCATCGAGGTCTATGCCGACCGCGATCCCTCGCAATGGCAGTGGAGCGAGGGCAGCGTGAAGATGGCGACCGACGAGCTCAACATCCCCGACCTGCTGTCGCTGACCAATACGCGCGTCCCCGACTACGCCAAGGCGCCGGACGGACTGCGCGTCGGCCACATGCATCTGCGCGTCGGCGATCTCGCCGCGGCCGAGCGATTCTATCACGGCACGGTCGGCCTCGACCCGACCCGCAAGCGCAACGGCGCGGCGTTCCTGTCGTCGGGGCGCTATCACCATCACCTCGGCATGAATGTCTGGCAGAGCGAGGGCGCCGGCCAGCGCGACGAATCCGCGACCGGGCTCGCCTGGTTCTCGCTGGTGATGGCGAAGCAGGAGCTGCTCGCCGCCCAGGAAGAGCGCCTGCGCAAGAGCGGCGTGAAGGTCACGGCGCTTGCCGATGGCCTGGAGACGGTCGATCCCTGGGGCACGCGGGTGCGCTTGCTCAAGGTTTGATCGCCGGGGCGGGCATTGCTAATACCTCCGGGGTGCCAGCTCCCGGAGCCGCGACATGTCCGAATTCCACGGCGTCTTTCCCTACCTCGTATCCCCCGTCGATGCCGACGGCACGGTGCGGACGAACGTGCTTGCAAGGGTCTGCGACGATCTGATCGGCGCCGGCGTGCATGGGCTGACGCCGCTGGGCTCGACCGGCGAGTTCGCCTACCTCAATGCCGCGCAGCGGAGCGCGATCGTCAAGACCACGATCGAAGCCGCGAAGGGCCGCGTGCCTGTTGTGGCCGGGGTCGCCTCCACCTCGACCGCGGACGCGGTGGCGCAGGCGAGGGCGTACCAGAAACTCGGCGCCAACGGCATCCTGGCGATCCTGGAAGCCTATTTCCCGCTGACCGATGTCCAGGTCGAATCCTATTTCCGCGCCATCGCGGATGCCGTGGACATTCCCGTCGTGATCTACACCAACCCGCAATTCCAGCGCTCCGACCTGACCCTCGACACCATCGCGAGCCTCGCCGAGCATCCGCGCATCGGCTACATCAAGGACGCCTCGACCAATACCGGCCGGCTGCTCTCGATCATGAACCGCTGCGGCGATTCCCTGCGCGTGTTTTCGGCCTCGGCCCACATCCCGGCTGCGGTGATGCTGATCGGCGGCCTCGGCTGGATGGCGGGCCCGGCCTGCATCATCCCGCGCCAGAGCGTTCGGCTCTACGACCTCGGCAAGGCCGGCCACTGGGACGAGGCAATGGCGCTCCAGCGCCGGCTGTGGCGCATCAACGAGGCCTTCGCCCGCTTCAACCTCGCCGCCTGCATCAAGGCCGGTCTTGCGATCCAGGGCTACGATGTCGGCGATCCCGTCCCGCCGCAGGCCCCGCTGACATCAGATGCGCGTAAGGTCGTGGAAGCGGCGCTGCGGGAGGTGGGCTGAGGTGTCATTCCGGGGGCGTCCGAAGGACGAACCCGGAATCTCGAGATTCTCAGGTGCGCAATTGCGCACCCTGGTTCGATGCTGCGCATCGCCCCGGAATGACGGTCTCTGAGACAAGCCCGGGCATGCCGAATCCGCGGGATTTCCACCCAAAACCGTGGCTGGCCTCGCATGCCTCGATCCGCTAAAAGGCGGCCGCACTTTGAGGCTTAGAGGACCCCACGGAATGAACATTCTTCCCGGCAATTTGCGTTTCGGAGCGGGCCAGCCCGTCAAGCGTTTGGAAGACCAGCGGCTGCTGACCGGGAAGGGGCAATTCATCGACGACAAGCCGGAGGATGGCGCGTTGTGGTTGCATGTGCTGCGCTCGCCGCATGCGCATGCGAAGATCGTGTCGATCGACACCAGCACTGCTGCCGCGATGCCGGGCGTCGCTGCGGTCTATACCGGCGCCGACCTCGTCAAGGACGATATCGGCACCATCCCGACCCTGAGCATCTTCAAGCGCCCCGATGGCAAGCCGATGACGGTGCCGCCGCGCCGCCTGCTCGCCCATGAAATCGTGCGCTATGCCGGCGAGGCGGTCGCTGCGGTGGTTGCCTCCTCGCGCGCCGACGCGCAGAGCGCGGCGGAAGCGATCGTGGTCGAATACGACGTTCAGCCCGCGGTGGTCGATCCCGTCGAAGCCGTGAAGCCCGGCGCGCCCGTGGTGTGGCCCGAGGCGCCCGACAACATCGTCGGCGCGATGAGCTATGGCGATGCCGCCAAGGCGGACGAGGCTTTCGCCAAGGCCGCGCACACCGTCGAGCTCGACATCGTCAGCCAGCGTCTCGTGCCCTCGGCGATGGAGCCGCGCTCGACCATTGCCGAGATCGACAAGAAGACCGGCCGGCTGCTGCTGCATGTGCAGTCGCAGACGCCGGCTTCGACCCGCGACGTGCTGGCGGAAGCCGTGCTCAAGCGCCCCAAGGACAGCGTGCGCGTGCTGGTCGGCGACATCGGCGGCGGCTTTGGCCAGAAGACCAACCTCTATCCCGAGGACGGCATCGTCGCCTACGCCGCGACCAAGCTGAACAAGAAGATCCGCTGGCGCGGCGATCGCACCGACGAATTCGTCGGCGGCACCCACGGCCGCGATCTGACCTCGACGGCCTCGTTCGCGCTCGACGAGAAGGGCAAGGTGCTGGCCTATCGCGTCAAGTCGATCGGCTGCACCGGCGCCTACTCCTCGGGCGCGGCCAACATCATTCCGCTGGTGCTCGGGCCGTTCGTGCAGACCGGCGTCTACGACCTGCCGCTGGTGCATTTCGAGGTGCAGTCGGTGATGACGCACACCGCGCCGGTCGGTGCCTATCGCGGCGCAGGCCGTCCCGAAGCGGTGTTCATCGTCGAACGTCTCTTTGACGCCGCTGCGCGAAAGATCGGCATGGATCCGCGTGCGATCCGGAAAGCGAACTACATCAAGCCGGCGCAACTGCCCTACACCAATGCGGCCGGACAGGTGTACGATTCCGGTGCCTTCGCCCACATGCTCGACCGCGCCGTCAAGCTCGCCGACTGGGACGGCTTTGCCGCGCGCAAGAAGGCCGCGAAGAAGAAGGGCCTGCTCTACGGCCGCGGCCTCACCTCCTACATCGAGTGGACCGGCGGCCGCGCGCACACCGAGAAGGTCAGCCTGCATGCGACCTCGCAGGGACGCGTCGTCCTGCATTCCGGCACCATGGCGATGGGGCAGGGGCTGCAGACCACCTACACCCAGATGATCTCCGACACGCTCGGCATTGCCATGGACAAGATCGACGTCGTCCAGGGCGACACGGATCTGGCCATGGGCTTCGGCAGTGTCGGCTCCCGCTCGCTGTTCGTCGGCGGCACGGCGGTCGCGGTCTCCTCCAACGACCTGATCCAGAAGGCGCGCGAGAAGGCGGCCAACGTGCTGGAGACCTCGGTCGAGGACATCGAGTACCAGGGCGGCATGCTCACCGTGGTCGGCACCGACCGCCGCATCAGCCTGTTCGATCTCGCCGAGAAGGAAGGCGGCGCCAAGCTCAGCGTCGATTCCGAGGGCGAGGTCGACGGTCCGAGCTGGCCGAACGGCACCCATATCTGCGAGGTCGAGATCGACCCGGAGACCGGCGTGTCCAAGGTCGTGCGCTACACCACCGTCGACGACGTCGGGGTCGCCGTGAACCCGATGCTGGTCACCGGCCAGATCCATGGCGGCGTGGCGCAGGGCATCGGCCAGGCGCTGTATGAGGGCGTGTCCTACGATGCCGACGGCCAGCTCCTCACCGCGAGCTACCAGGATTACTGCATCCCGCGCGCCGACGACGTTCCCGCCATCGTGGTGACGCTGGACGATTCCGCGCCCTGCCGCACCAATCCGCTCGGCGCCAAGGGCTGCGGCGAATCCGGCGCCATCGGCGGCCCGCCTTGCGTCACCAACGGCGTGATGGACGCGCTCGCAGAGCTCGGCATCACCCAGCTGAATACCCCGCTGACGCCGCAGAAGATCTGGCAGGCGATCCGGGATGCGAAGGTGGCTGGGTAGTACTGAGCTAGAGCGCCAGTGTCGCTGCACACTCAGCTGTCGTCCCGGGGCGCGCAAAGCGCGAGCCCGGGACCCATAACCACAGGACGTGGTTTGGCGCGAAACTGGTAACTCCGAGTCCCCTCGACCACACCTTGCTGTGGTTATGGGTCCCCGCCTTCGCGGGGACGACAGCGGAGTCTGTCGCGCCATTGCGGGCTACGCGCCCTCAAATCCCCAGCATCATCTTCGCGATAATATCGCGCTGGATCTCCGAGGTGCCGCCGAAGATCGTGTAGGCGCGCCCGTTGAGATATTCCGGCACCACAGTCAGCATGTCCTCCGGCGTCGCCGGCTCGTGGTTGAGCTTGTAGAGCGGGCGCATCGGCTCGACCGCGAGGGCGTCGTGGCCGATCACGTCGACGCCCAGCCGCGTCACGGCCTGGCGGATCTCGCTGTTGCGCAGCTTCAGGATCGACGACACCGCACCGGGATTCTGCCCGGTCTGCAGCGCCGAGAGCACGCGCAGCTCGGTCATCTCCAGCGCATCGATGTCGACCTCGACCTCGGAGATGCGGCTGGCGATATCGGGGCTGTCGATGGCGCGGCCCGTCAGGTCGGATTCGGCGAGCTCGGCGATCGCCTTCAGCCCCTCGCGTAGCTTGGCCGAGGCGATGCCGGAGCCGCGCTCGAACTCGAGCAGATATTTGCCGTAGGTCCAGCCCTTGTCCTCGTCGCCGACGCGGTTGGCGACGGGCACGCGCACGTCGTCGAAGAACACCTGGTTGACCTCGTGGTCGCCGCCGATGGTGAGGATGGGGCGCGTGGTGATGCCCGGCGTCGTCATGTCGATCAGGATGAAGCTGATGCCGTCCTGCTGGCGCTCGCCGTCGCTGGTGCGCACCAGCGCGAACATGCGGTTGGCGTGGTGGGCGTGCGTGGTCCAGATCTTGGTGCCGTTGATGATGTAGTCGTCGCCGTCCCGCACCGCGCGCGTCTTCAGCGAGGAGAGGTCGGAGCCGGAGCCCGGCTCGGAATAGCCCTGGCACCAATAGTCCTCGCCGGAGAGAATGCGCGGCAGATAGAAATTCTTCTGCTCGGGCGAGCCGAAGCCGATGATGACGGGCCCGACCATCTTCACGCCCATGACGTTCACATTGGGCACGCCGGCCCGCGCGCTTTCGGTCTCGAAAATCCAGCGCTGCGCCGGCGTCCAGTCGGGACCGCCATATTCGACCGGCCAGCCCGGCGCGCCCCAGCCCTGCCTGTGCAGCGCGCGCTGCCAGGCCATACCGATGTCGGGGTCGGAGAACACCGACGGCGTCAGCGCGGTCGCGCGCTTCATCTCCTCGGTGAGATTTCTCGCAATGAAGCCGCGCACCTCGCTCTGGAAGGCGCGCTCTTCGGCATTGAATGTGAGGTCCATGATGCTCTCCCAGTGTCAGGCGGACACGGATGTGCGGCCGAGCCGGGCGTGGCGGGCGTAATGATGCGCGCTGCCGCCGAACAGCGTGTCGAAGGCGACCAGCCGTTTGAAATAGGCGCCGACCTCGAGCTCCTCGGTGACGCCCATGCCGCCGTGAAGCTGGATCGACTGCTCGCCGACGAAGCGGGCGCATTTGCCGATCTTCGCCTTCGCGCCGGAAGCGGCGCGGGCGCGATCCAGTGGCGGGCTCTCTACCTTCAACGCAGCGCGCAGCGCCATCGAGCGCGCCTCGTCCACCTGCATGGCCATGTCGGCCAGCCGATGACGGATCACCTGGTTGGCGGAGAGCGGCCGTCCGAACTGTTTTCGAATCTTGGTATATTCCAGCGTGGTGTCGAGCAGTGTCTGCATGATGCCGACGGCTTCCGCACCGAGCGCGGCCATGGCCCGGTCGACGGCCCATTCGATCGCGGGCAGGGCGTCGTGTCCGTCGCCGAGCAGCGCGTCGTCAGGCACCTGCACGTCGGACAGCTCGATGTTGCAGGCCCGCCCGCCGCCAAGCCGGGCATAGTCGCTGATCGAAAGGCCAGGTGCGGTCGCCGGTACCAGGAACAGGCCGATCCGACCCGAAGGACCGTGATGATCATGGATCAGCGCCGACACGATGATCTCATCGGCGGCGTGGCCGTCGAGCACCGCGATCTTGCTGCCGGCAAGGCGCCAGCCCTGTGCCGTTCTGTTCGCGGTGGCCGCGACCCTGGCGAGATCGAACCGGGCGGCGCGCTCGGAATGCGCGAAGGCGAGCTTCAGCGAGCCGTCCGCGACCTTCGGCAAGATGGCCTGCTTCTGGGCTGCACTGCCGCATCGGTCGATCAGCGCCGCGCCCAGCACGATTGTTGCCACATAGGGCTCCGACACCAGGCCGCGGCCGAACGCTTCCATCAAGATCCCGATCTCGACCGCACTGCCGCCGAGCCCGCCGAAGTCTTCGGCAATCGGCAGCGCCAGCCAGCCGAGCTCGGCGAACTGCTTCCAGACATCGGGGCTGTATCCGAGCGCATCGTTCGCCATCTTGCGGCGATGATCCGCATCGTAGCTTTCGGTCACGAAGCGTTCCGCGCTTTCGCGCAGCAGTCGTTGCTCGTCGCTGAGGTTGAGATCCATGTCCTTACTCCGCGGCCGCCGGCGGCTTGCGCACGGAGGGATGCAAGCCGGATGGATCGACGATCATGCCGAACTCCTGGAGATTGTGGGCGTGACAGAGCTGATGCAGCGCGAAGGCCTGGTCGATCGCGGCGGGCTGTCCCATCACGTCGACCGAGCGGTTCACTGCTTCCTTGGTGAGCTTGAGCGCGAACGACGGCTTTGATGCGATCCGGCGCGCCAGCTCCAGCACGCGCGCCGACAGCTCCGCACGTGGCACCACCTGGTTGACCATGCCGAGCTGATGCGCCTCCTCGGCGCTCCAGCTGTCGGCGGTGAACAGGAACTCCTTGGCCTTGCGCGGACCGAGCTCCCAGGGGTGCACGAACCATTCGACGCCGCAGACGCCCATGGTGACGACGGGGTCGCAGAACTGCGCATCGTCGCTGGCGACGATGAGATCGCAGGCCCAGGCCAGCATCAATCCGCCGGCGATGCACTTGCCGTGCACCTCGGCAATGGTCGGTTTTGCCAAATTACGCCAGCGGCGCGTGATCTGGAGATAAATCTCCTGCTCGCGGGCGAAGCGCCCGTGGGCGTTGGGCTCGGCAAAGCCGCCCCAATTTCCGATCGGCGGAAAATCTGTGCCGGCGGTGTTCTTGCCCCCGGGGCGCAGGTCGTGACCGGAGGAGAAATGCGGCCCGTTGCCGGCGAGGATGATCACCTTGACCGCGTCGTCCTGCACCGCCTCGTCGAAGGCGGCGTTGAGGTCGTAGGTCATCTGCAGGTTCTGCGCGTTGCGCGCCTCGGGCCGGTTCATCACGACGCGGACGATCGCCGGCTCCGGCCTCTCCATGAGGATGGTCTCGAACGAGCTCATCGCGTTCCCCCTGGCGTTCTTCGTCTTGTTTGCCGAGAGTTGACTATGTCGCCTGCGGATAGGCAAGAGGCTTGCGTAAATCGGCTGCTTTTCACGCTCAATCTGCTACTTTGCACCAGATTTCACCGGGAGAAATTTAATGCGCAAGATCCTGACGGTGCTGGCGGCGCTGGCCTCGCTGAGCCTGACCAATTGCGGCTACAACGCGATCCAGAGCGAGGACGAGCAGATCAAGGCGAACTGGTCCGAGGTCGTTAACCAGTATCAGCGCCGCGCCGATCTGGTGCCCAACCTCGTCAACTCGGTGAAGGGCTTTGCCCAGCAGGAAAAGGACGTGCTGCTCGGTGTCACCAATGCCCGCGCCAAGGTCGGCAGCATCCAGGCGACGCCGGAGGTATTGAACGACCCCGCCGCGTTCCAGAAGTTCCAGGCCGCCCAGGGCGAGCTCTCCAGCGCGCTGTCGCGGCTGCTCGTGGTCACGGAAAACTATCCGCAGCTCAAGTCGGACGCGCTGTTCAAGGACCTGATGTCGCAGCTGGAGGGCACCGAGAACCGCATCACGGTCGCCCGCAACCGCTACATCAAGGCGGTGCAGGACTATAACGTCACCATCCGCTCGTTCCCCTCCAACCTCACCGCGATGGCGTTCGGCTACAAGGAGAAGCCGAACTTCTCGGTCGCGAACGAGAAGGAGATCTCGACCGCGCCGAAGGTGGATTTCAACCCGGCGCCCGCGCCGTCGAAGTAGCTGCGCCGTTTTGCGAATGCGCTTCGTCCCACCCACAATTGTCATTCCCCGCGAAGGCGGGGAATCCAGTACGCCGCGGCTCCACGGTTCAAGCACTGCTGCCTCTGGAATACCGGATCGCCCGCCATTGCGGGCGATGACAGCGAGGTTGTGGCGGGCGATTGTCCTATTCGCGCTCGTCCTCACCTCCGCCTTCGTCGTCCCCGCCTTCGCCGACGTCGCCGTCCCCCAGCTCACCGGCCGCGTGGTCGACCAGACCGGCACGCTCTCCTCTGGCGACATTGCCGCGCTGTCGCAGAAGCTGCGCGATTTCGAGACGCGCAAGGGCAGCCAGCTCGCTGTCCTGATCGTGCCGACGACGCAGCCCGAGACGATCGAACAGTATTCGATCCGCGTTGCGGAGGCCTGGAAGATCGGCCGCAAGAAGATCGACGACGGCGCCATCCTCGTCGTCGCCAAGAACGACCGGCATTTGCGCATCGAGGTCGGCTACGGCCTCGAGGGCGCGCTCACCGACGTCACCTCGCGGCGGATCATCGACGAGATCATCACGCCGAAGTTCAGGACGGGCGATTTCGGCGGCGGCATCTCGGATGGTGTCGATCGCATGATCAAGGTGATCGATGGCGAGCCGGTGCCTGTTCCTTCGCCCACGGTGAATTTCGGCAACATCGACGATCTCGCGCCGCTCTTCATCGTGACATTGTTCGCCTCCCTCGGTGTCGGCGGGTTCTTCCGCGCCATGCTGGGGCGGCTGGTCGGATCGTTGGCGACCGGCGGCATCATCGCGGTGCTGAGCTGGCTCATTCTCGGCTCGGCCGCGCTGGCGCTGGCGCTCGGCGCCGTCGGCTTCATCATCGGCTTCATTGCCGATCTGTTCTCGGCGATGGCGCCAAGTACGCGGTCGTCGCGCGGCGGGTCCTGGTCGAGCGGCTCGTCGGGAGGCGGCTGGAGCAGCGGATCGTCGAGCAGCGACAGCGGCAGCTTCAGCGGCGGGGGCGGCAGTTTCGGCGGCGGCGGCGCTTCGGGGAGCTGGTAGCGGTCATGAGCATCAAGCGCATTGCCAGACATCTCGTGCAGCACCATTGGCGGGCCAATCAGATCTTCCCGCAGGCCGTCCTCGACCGCATCGAACAGGCGATCCGCCAGGGCGAGACCACGCATTCCGGCCAGGTCCGCTTCGTGGTCGAGGGCGCGCTCGACGGCCGGCCGCTGTTCCGCAACCAGCCGGCGCGCGAACGGGCGCTCGACGTGTTCTCGCACCTGCGCATCTGGGACACCGCGCACAACAACGGCGTCCTTATCTATCTCCTGCTCGCCGACCGCGATGTCGAGATCATCGCCGACCGCGGCATCGACGCGAAGGTCGGCGGCGAGGGCTGGGAGCGCATCTGCCGCGCGATGGAGGCCGAGTTCGCCTCGGGCCGGTTCGAGCAGGGTGCGACCAGCGGCATCGCCGCGGTGTCGCGCGAGCTGGCACGGCATTTTCCGCCGCAGGGCCCGCAGGCGAACGAGTTGCCGGATGCGCCGGTCGTGATGTAGCCGACGTCGTCCGGCCCCTATCCGGACATCGGTCCGGTCGATTCCCGGATGACGAGACCGGTCGGCTGGATGGTGATGCCGGTTGCCCCTGCTGCTTCACCAGTGATCAGCCGAACCAGCATCCGTACAGCGTCATAGCCGAGCTGATCGAGCGGATAGGCGACCGACGTCACGGCCGGCGTCAGCAGATCGGCAACCGGCCCGTCGTAGAAGCTTGCGACGGACAAGGCGCCCGGAACGTCCAGGCCGAGTTGCCGCGCGACGCGCAGTGCGCCCGCGGCGACCAGATGATTGGTGGCGAAGATCGCGGTCGGACGATCGGCGAGGGTGAGCACGGCATGCGCGCCCGCTTCACCGCCCTCGCGGTCATAGCCGCAATTGACCACGAACCGCTTGTCGAAGCGCAGGCCGAAATCGGCGAGCCCCTGTTTGAATCCCGCAAGACGCCGGGTGCCGAGGAAGCGCCGCGTGCTGCCGAGAAATCCGATCCGCTCGTGGCCGAGGCCCGCCAGATGTCGGACGGCGAGCGCCACGCCCGCTTCGTCGTCCAGTATGACATGCGGCAGCTGATCGTTCAGATAGCGATTGACGAGCACGGCCGGCGCCCCGAGCTGCTGTACGGCCGCCAATTGCCGCGCCTCCTGCTTTCCCGTGGAGACCAGAAAGCCGTCGACCCTGTTGCTCGAGAGAATGCGCGCGGCGAGGTTCGGATCCTCGCCTTCCTCGCCGATGCCGCCGATCAGCATCGAATAACCAAGCTCGTAGGCCGCCCGTTGCGCGCCCTGGATGATCGCGACGAAGGCCGGGCTGTTGATCTCCGGCACGATCATCGCGAGGCTGCCGGAGCGGGCCAGGCGCAGCCCCCGCGCCTGCGGGTTGGGGATGTAGCCCAGCTCCGCGATCGCGCGGCGAACGGTGTCCTTGGTCTCGTCGCGGACGTTGAGCGTCGGGTCGTTGTTGAGAATGCGCGATATCGCGCCGGGCGAAACGCCCGTCGCCTTCGCGACGTCGGCTATCGTCACTCTCTTGCCTGCCACCAAGCTCGCCTCTGGACCATCTCCGGCCGGACGACAGCGCCGGTCCGGCCGGCGAATCCTATAGCACCGGAACAACCGCGGCGCCGTTGCCGTCGCAGCGTGACCTGTCTCTGCTGTGGACGGCGGTCCTATTCGCCGCCGTTCAGATAGTCCCAGGCCGATAGCGCGTGCGTCTTGATGACCGTCATGAACTCCTCGACCGACACGCATTCGTCGGCCGCGGCCATGCGCGTCGGCGCCGGCCCGTAGATATAAGCGGGCACCTCGTGGTAGCGCCAGAATTTGCAATCGGTGGCGCCGAGCGAGGGAACCGCGACCGGACGTATACCCGAGACGGCCTCGGCGTTGCGGGCGAGGATGCCGACCATCGGGTGGTCATGGGCGCACGAATTCGACGGGTTGCTGGCGGCCTCCTGGATGGCCACCTCCGCCTGCGGATAGTCGGCGAGAATGGTGCGGATGGTTTGCAGGACCCGGCCGGCGTCCAGACCGATCGGCAATCGAATGTCCGCCTCGAAGACACAGGAGGCGGGAATCATGTTGACCTTCAACCCGCCCTGCACGGTGCCGATGTTCAGCGTCGGGCGGGTCAGAATGTCGGCCGCGCCGGTGCCCATGGCGCGATCGGCCGCCGCGCGCACGTCGGGCTGCGCCAGATAGGCGCGCAACGATGGCGCGAGGTCGGGCACGATCGTCTCGATCTGCCCAAGGCGGTTGATCAGGCTGGCAGCAAGGCGCGTCGCGCTTTCCGATTTGTGCAGGTGTGCGCCATGCGCGCCGGCGGTTCGCACCGTGAAGGTCAGCCGCAGCGTGCCCTTTTCGGCGAAACGGACGGTCTGCAGGCCGCTGGGCTCCGCGTTGATCATGCAGTCGCCATGCCAGCGCGGGTCGTTTTCGAGCAGCCAGCGGCTGCCCCAGCGTCCGCCGGTCTCCTCGTCCGACACGGCGGTGAGGCCGATGCTGCCCGCCAGCGCGGCGCGGCGGGCGTGAAGGTAGCTGAACGCGATCACCGACGCGGCGGTGCCCGCCTTCATGTCGCACGCTCCGCGGCCATGCACCACGCCGTCTTCCAGCGCGCCGGACCAGGGGTCGCGCGACCAGCCGCTGCCGTCCCCCACGGGAAACACGTCGATATGGCCGTTCATCACCAGTCGCCGTCCGACGCGCTTGCCCTCGAATTCGGCGACGACATTGGGCAGATCCTCGCGCGGCGCCACGATCGACGTCTCAATGCCGCGGCTCGCGAGATAGCGTGTCACGATCGCGGCGGCCCGCCGCGTGTCGCCCGGCGGATTGGGGGACGGCTCGCGAATGAACGCCTGCAGAAAGGCGACGTGGGCCTCGCGATCGCGCTCGATCTCGGCGATCAGGTCATCTTTCGTCACATGGTGCATTGACATTCTTCCCGGGCTTTGTAGTGTTGCGTTAGTAAAACGATTTACTAAACCGAGAACGTAAAGGCAAGCCGATTGACTCCGGACCAGCCGGGCTCGCGCGGCGGAGAGCGCAATCGCATGGGAAGCGAGCATCGCAGGACGACGAAGACAGCTGCATGGCAAGCGTATTGAGTGAAAACCCCGTCATGAGCGGGCGAGATGGTCTGACCGAGGACATTTCGGAGTTCGAGCATGTGCGGCGCAAGCATATCGGCCGCTATGTCAGCGCCGCGCTGATCGTCGCGCTCGTGTCCTGGGTCGTGCTGGCCTTCGCCCATGGCCGGATCGAATGGGCGATCGTCGGGCAGTATCTCGCGGTGCGCAGCATCGTCGTGGGCCTCGGCAACACCGTGCTGATGACTGCGCTCGCAATGCTGCTCGGCGTCCTGATCGGCGTGACCGTCGCGATCATGCGGCTCTCGGCCAATCCGGTGGTCAATTGGGCGGCCGCCGGCTATGTCTGGTTCTTCCGCGGCACGCCCGTGCTGCTGCAATTGCTGCTGTGGTTCAACCTGGCGCTGGTGTTCCCGACCCTCGGCGTTCCCGGACTCTTCGAAGTGCCGACCGTGGAGGTGATGACGCCGTTCCTCGCCGCGTTGTTGGGACTCGGGATCAACCAGGGGGCCTATACGTCGGAGGTCGTGCGCGCCGGCCTGTTGTCCGTCGACCAGGGGCAGTACGAGGCGGCCAAGGCGATCGGCATGCCCCGCCTGCAGGCGCTGCGCCGGATCATCCTGCCGCAGGCCATGCGCGTGATCGTGCCGCCGATCGGCAACGAATTGATCGGCATGGTCAAGTTGACGTCGCTGGCAAGCGTGATCCAGTTTCCGGAAATCGTCTATAGCGCGGAGAACATCTACTACGCGAACAACCGCGTCATCGAGCTGCTGATCGTCGCCGGCATCTGGTACGTGGTTGTGGTCACGGTGCTCTCCACCCTTCAGGGGCGGATCGAGCGGTATTTCGCGCGCGGCGCGGGCGCATCCGGCGCAATCACACGAGCTGGGGCATCGGCGTGAATCCAATCGTCAAATCCGTCGGCCTGCGCAAATCTTTCGGCGGCTTCGAAGCGCTGCGGGGCATTGATCTCGAAATCGAGCGCGGAGAGGTGCTGTGCATCGTCGGCCCGTCGGGCTCGGGCAAGAGCACCTTCCTGCGCTGCATCAATCAGCTCGAAGCCATTGATGGCGGGGCCTTGTGGGTCAATGGCGAATTGGTCGGTTACCGGCGTACAGGCCGCAAGCTGTTCGAGCTCTCCGAGCGCGAGATCGCCCGGCAACGGCTTGCAACCGGCATGGTGTTTCAGCGCTTCAACCTGTTTCCGCACAAGACGGCTCTGGAGAACGTCGTCGAAGGGCCGGTTCAGGTCCTGAAGACGGAACGCAGGCAGGCCGAGCTCGCGGCCAACGAACTGCTTGCGCGCGTCGGACTTGCGCACAAATGCGCGGCTTATCCGATCGAGCTGTCGGGCGGCCAGCAGCAACGTGTCGCGATCGCGCGCGCACTCGCGATGAAGCCGGCGTTGATGTTGTTCGACGAGCCGACCTCCGCGCTCGATCCCGAGCTGGTCGGGGAAGTGCTTTCCGTCATGCGCGATCTCGCGCGAACCGGGATGACGATGATCGTCGTGACCCACGAGCTCGGGTTTGCACGCGAAGTTGCGAACCGGGTGCTGTTCATGGACCAGGGGCTGGTGGTCGAGGCCGGATCGCCGGACCAGGTTCTCGGCAAGCCAACCCAGGCCCGAACACGCGATTTCATCTCGGCCGTGCTGAGCTAGCCGGTTTTTCATCGAGGCGCTTAGGGGAATATCATGCTGTCACGATTCCGATCTTGTCTTGCGGCCTTCGCTGTCGTGGCCGCATGCGGCCAGACCGTGGGCATGGCTTGCGCGCAGGGCACGAAGACTGTGATCAATGCAGCGACGGTGCCGAAATATCCTCCCTTCGAGTTCAAGGATCCGGCCTCCGGCAAGTTGATCGGATTTGACGTCGATATCGTCGACGCGATCGCCGCCAGGATGGGTCTCAAGGTCAATTGGATCGGTTCGAGCTTCGACCAGCTGATCAGCTCGGTCGAGACCAAACGCGCCGACGTCATCGTGGCCGGCATGGCCGATACGCCCGAGCGCCGCGCGACCGTGAGCTTTCTCGACTATCTCCACGCCAATACGGTGTTCTTCATATTGCGGACCAACGCCGCACGCTTTCCGGATCTGGACGCGCTGTGCGGTAAACGGGTCGCGACCGCGCGCCGGACCATCTGGCCGGCCGCGATCGAGAAATGGAGCGACGAGCATTGCACTGCCGCGGGCAAGCCAGCGGTGGTCGTGGTCGGGACGGACGGATCACCGGACACGCGCTTGCAGTTGAACCAGGGACGCGCCGATGCGGCGGTGCAGGGCGCCGAGACCATCCCGTATCAGAACTCGATCGAGGGCAACCGCTACGTCATTCTCGGCAAGCCGTTCCTCGTCCAGGACATGGGATTGGGATTTGCAAAGGACGACACGCAGTTCGGACGGAAGCTCAAAGAAGCGCTCGCGGGCCTCATGGCCGACGGCAGCTATCAGGAGCTGCTGCGCAAATGGGACCTGACGGGCAGTGCGATCGAGCAAGCCATGATCAACGGCCAGCCCTGAATGCCTCCAGCTATTGGGTGCTAGCCGCTTCCTCAGCGGTCTAAGGCGACGGGCGGCGCGGCTATTGCGCCGCCGTTCATCTTCGCGGTGACAAACTGTTTCACACCCGCCACACCGGTTCCACTTTCCCGGCCCAATTCGGCCCCGGAAGAGTTCCTAAAATTTCGGTAAGCGGGTCCGAAGGTAAGGATTTCGCAAGCAATGAAAGTTACCAAAAGGTCAATCCAGACTGGAGTATTTGAGCCGTGAGCGAACCAATGCCCGAGCAGGCTGCCCAGGATTCCGGTGTTGTCGACGCCGCCGCGCCGCAGGCCGTAGAGGCTGCCGCCGGTATCGAGGCCCCCTCGATCGCCCCCGACCATGAGACGCTGCCCAAGGCCGATCCGGTGAAGGCCGAAGCTCCCAAGATCGAGCCGCCGCGGATCGAGGTGCCGAAGTTCGAGGCCAAAGCCGAGACCAGGTTCGAGCCGAAGCCCGGCAAACTCATCGTGATGCCTCCGGCCGACCGCTCCTGGGAGCGCGAAGAGTTCGCCCCGCATGCGAAGGCGGAAGCGCCGCGCGAGACCGGCAGCACGCGCCGCCTGTCGGCCATGGCCGCGGTGGTGGCGATTGCGGCGAGCGTCGGCGCCATCAGTGGCGCACTGGCGACCGCCGGCATGATGCATTTTGCTGCCCCGGCCGCCGCGCCGGTGCAGGTCGCCGACACCAGCGCGCTCGATGCGTCCGTCGCGCGGATCGATGCCGACCTCGTCGCGCTCAAGGCGAATGTCGAGCACAACTCCAAGACCGGCCTCAGCCAGTCCAACCGGGCCAATGACCGTCTCGACAAGCTCGAGAAGGCGCAGGCCGAGCCGATGGCCAAGCTGGCAAAACTGTCCGAGACCGTGGACAAGCTCCGTGCCACGCCGCCGGCTGCTCCCGCTCAGGCCGCAGCCGCTCCCGCACCCGCCAGGGAGATCACCGGCTCGATCGCGCCGGCGCAGGCCGCGACCGCTTCTGCCGCTCCGGCGCCCGTGCCCGCCGCGCCCAAGACCGAGGTCGGCCGCCTGCCGACGCTCGAAGGCTGGAGGCTGCGCGACGTCGCCAATGGCGGCGCGCTGATCGAGGGCCGCGACGGCCTCTATGAGGTCTATGCCGGCGATCCCATCCCGGGTGTCGGCCGCGTCGACGCGATCCGCCGCCAGGACGGCCGCTGGGTGGTCGTCACCCAAAAGGGCCTGATCGTCGCGCGCTGAGCGGCTCGTATCCGATCTCTGGAAGAGGCGCTTCACCACCATGTGAGGCGCCTTTTTACTTGAATAGGTGTCCCTGCGCGGTGTTACCTCAAGCATGAGCCGCGCGTTGCGAATTCTCCTTGCTGCCGTCGTGTTGTTGGCCGGCACTGTCTCGCTTTTCGCAGCCGAGAGCGCTGCGCTGACGCGCGGCACAGCGATCACCGATCCTGATCTGCTGAAAAAACTTGATCAGGACGACGTCCTGACGATCTCGCGCCTGCTCTGGCCGGAGCGCAACGCGAATTTTCCGCTGACGACCGATCTGCTGTTTTCCTCGTTGCCGCAGCTCAGGGAGATTTCCCCCGCGATCGACGCGGAGTTCGAGCGCTACGTCGCGCAGCAGAAAGCGGCCTGGCCGACCGAGACCATCGGTGCCGGCGAAGGCTTCGACGTGCAGCTGTTCGACCGCGCCAACCTGAAATCTCCCGACACGCGCCTCGTGCTGGTGGGGATCGTCAACCGCATGGACCGCGCCTACGTCTCGGAAGAATCCTGCGGCGAGATCCGGCTGATCTACCGTCTCGCGCGCTTCGAGGCCAAGCCGGACGGTAGCAGGACCGGAACGCGCCTGCCGATGACCTTCAACCTGGTGCTGAAGGCACGCGATGCACGCCGGGTGGATGGAAATGGCAAGCCGCTTACCTGCGCCGAGGTCGCGCGGCGCTGGCTCGACAATGGCGACTGGCAGGGATTGATCGGCGGCGGCCATCCCACCGATGCGATGCTCGATCGCATCGAGACCAACATCCAGATCTCGATCGCGCCGAAATCGGCTCTGCACGATTTCCGCTCCGATTATCTGCTCAAGGTGTTCAAGTACAATTCCGCGACGAAGACCTTCGAGGAATCGACGCTGGAGAACCAGATCGATCGTGACCGCATCCTCGCCGACGACGATCTCCGGCGCGATTTCAAGGCGTGGCTGCTGGCGCCGGAAAATCTTCGCGAGTTCGATCGCGGCACGGTGCTGATCCCCGAGAAATTTCTGGCCAGGGCTGCGGTGGTGCCGACGCCCGCCGGTCTCGATGCCTCCGCGCTGCAGCCGGAGTTCGGCATGATGCAAGGGGAAGGAAAAGGGGAGGGCAAGGACAGCCCGGTCTTCACCGACAACGACGTGGTCGGCGCGCTGAAGCAGGCCGCGGCGCGCGGCGAGTTGCAGAACATCCGCTCGGTCGCGGGCTTCCAGCGCCGTCTCAACGACGTGACCTGTGCCGGCTGCCACCAGACCCGTGGCATCGGCGGCTTCCATTTTCCGGGCGTCGACTGGCTGGCGGACAAGCCCTCGAATTCCACCATCGTGCCGGCCTCGCCGCATTTTATCGGCGACCAGCTCCGCCGCCGCGACATCCTGAACGCGTTCGCCGCCGGCAAACAGCCTGATTTCTCACGCGGATTTGCCAGCCGGCCGCAGACCCGCGGCAGTGGCGAGCTCGCCGGTACCGAGTATCAGGACGGCTGGGGCGCACATTGTTCCCTGGAAAATGCGGGATCGGGAACGCGGGACAAGAGTTTTACGTCATGGAGCTGTGCTACAGGTTTGACCTGTCAGGCCGCCGCGGCCTCGCGCCGTATCGGCATGTGCTTCATCAAGACGCGTTAGCGTGTGATCCGGAAAGTTTTCCGGAGAGATCACGCGCAAGATAACACCTGATGCGATTTGGATGACCCATGACGGACACGAGCGAAGCCGACAAGGAGCGCAATCGCGAGATCGCGCGCAATGAGGAAGCCAAGCAGATCACCGGCAGCGTCCGCGTCAGCACCTGGGCGGTCGCGGTGGTCGTCATCGTCGGCGGGATCTTGTTCACGCTCGGCTGGCTGGCGCTGAGGTAGCTGCTCTCTTCACCTCTCCCCGCTTGCGGGGAGAGGTCGGATCGCCCTTGCGATTCGGGTGAGGGGGTACAGGTCTCTCGGCGATCTGACCGTGTGGAGAGAGGCTCCTCACCCCAACCCTCTCAGCGCGAGCGAAGCTCGTCGCGCCCCCGTAAGAACGGGGAGAGGGAGAAGAGAGGGCGCCATCACTTCGCGTAGTTCGTCATCCGCTTGCCCGGCAGCAATTCATAGGCCGGCTTCCAGCCGGGCAGCGCGGCCATGCGGCCGAGCCAGGCATGGATCGCGGGATGGCTCGCGGCGAAATCGAAGCCGTGCTCGTCGCTCGGATAATGCAGATAGGCCATCATCGAGATGTCGGCGACCGTTGGCCTCGCGCCAATCGCGAAGGCGTTGTGCTGGAGATGTCCGTCGAGAATGCCGAGGAAGTCGTCGAGCCGGCGGCGGAAATGCTTCAGCACCTGCGGATCGTTCTTCTCGGTGAAGGCGCGCATGAAGCGATAGGTCGCCATGTAGCCGGTGAGCTTGTGGTTGTCCCAGAACAGCCAGCGCAGCAGCTCGAACTTTTCCGCCTCGGTCTCCGCGCCGAAGCGGCCATATTGCTCGGCAAGCTTCAAGAGAAGCGGCGCGGTCTGCGTCATCTTCGCGCCGTCGACCTCGAGCACGGGGATCTCGCCCATCTCGTTGACGGCCGCGCGCCATTCCGCGGTGCGCGTGACGCCGCCGCCAAAATCGGTCCACACCGGCTCGAAGCTCTCGCCGCAAAGCGTGAGCATCAGCGCCAGCTTGTAGCTGTTGCCGGATTCGGGGAAGTAGTGCAGGCGGTAGCTGGGCATGGGACCTCGAGGCGATCGTAGTAGTAGAGGCAAGCTATCACGTCATCGTCGTCCCGGCGAAGGCCGGGACCCATAGCCACCGACCGTGGTTTGGCGAAGACTTGGAGTTATCAGCTTCGTGCGAAAACTCGCTCTCTGGGATATGGGTCCCGGCCTTCGCCGGGACGACTGTGGAGTTTGATGCGCCTGCGCTGGCCTTACGCCACAGCGCCTGATCCCCGCAGCTGCTTGATCGCAGCCTCGTCGTATCCCGCCCCGCGCAAAATCTCGTCACTGTGCTCGCCGACCGCGGGCGGCTTGCGCGGCTGGACCTTCTTGGCGCCGTCGATCCAGATCGGGCTGGAGATGGTGAGCATGGTGTCGTTCTCGAACGGCACCAGCACCTCGTTGTCGAGCATCTGCTTGTCGTTCGGAATGTCGTCCATAATGCCGACGATGCCGAATACCAGGCCGTTGCCGTCGAGAATCTTGCGCCATTCGGCGAGATCCCTGGTCGCGAAGGTCTCGTCGAAAATCTTGATCAGCTCGACCGAACGGGCATGGCGATCGGCCTTGGTGGCGAAGCGCGGATCGTTGATCAGGTCTTCCCGTCCGAGGCACTTGGCGAGCGTCGGAAACTGCTTCTCCTCGCTGAGCAACGACAGGATCAGCCAGCGGCCGTCCTTGCACTGGTAGTGATTGGCGACCGCGTTCAGCGCGCGCTCGCGGGGGCGCCGCTCGGCGAATTTGGCGCCGCAGAGCCTGGCCTGCGCCAGCACGCTCGCCGCCCATATGCCGTTCGCCATCAGGTTGGAGGCGACGTGCGATCCCTTGCCGGTCTTCTCGCGCTGATAGAGTGCGGTGACGATGGCGCCGTAGAACGCCATGGCGCAGGGATGATCGCCCATGCCGGCGACCGAGCGGGCCGGCGTGGTGTGGGTGTCGGCGCGGACGAGGTCCATCAGGCCGGACCGCGCCCAATAGGCGTTGCTGTCGAAGCCGGGCTTGTTGGCTTCCTCGCCCTTTTCGCCATAGCCGGTGAACGAGGCGTAGATCAGCCGGTCGTTGAGATGGGCGAGGTGGTCATAGGTGATGCCGAGCTTGGTGCGCACCGGCGGCGGCATGTTGGTGATGAAGACGTCGGCCTCTTCGACCAGCTTGTAGAGCACGGCCTGCGCCTCGGGCCTGGCGAGGTCGAGCGCGATGCTCTTCTTGTTGCGAGCTTCCAGAAGCCAGGCGTAATTGTGCTCACTGCTCGGATAGCCTGGAATGTTGGGCAGATTGCGGTAAGGGTCGCCGGCGCCGGGCGGCTCGATCTTGATGACGTCGGCGCCGAAATCCGACAGCACGGTCGCGGCCGCGGGCGCTGCGATGAAGCTCGCGCAGTCCAGAACCTTGAGCCCTGCAAAAATGCCCTTTTCCATCGCGGCGTTGCTCCCTCGCTCTTGTTTGTTTCCCGCGCGCTGGAATTGGCGCGGGCCAGGTCATGGGAGCCATTAGACCGATGTTTCGGCGGGATGCAACGGCGCCCGGCGCAGGGCTCGTTGCAGTGTTCGGCACGCGCGCGCCACGGGTCCAAATTCATCCCCGTCACCCTGAGGCGGCCGTTTCTTCAGCGGCCCTCGAAGGGCGACGGCCCGGCTGCATCTAGGCCGTTCATCCTTCGAGGCTCCCGGCCCGATGCCTTGCATCGCGCCACTCGCACCTCAGGATGACGGAACTGATATTGCGCGTGCTGTGAAGGCGCCTCCAGGAGCGGCGACTATTCCTCGCCCGCAAGCAGCGCTGCATTGCCACCGGCCGCCGCGGTGTTGATCGTCACGGTCTGCTCGGTGGCAAAGCGGGCGAGGTAGTGCGGGCCGCCGGCCTTGGGGCCGGTTCCGGACAGGCCGTTGCCGCCGAACGGCTGCACGCCGACCACGGCGCCGATCATGTTGCGGTTGACATAGATGTTGCCGACCTGGACGCGGTCGATGATGGCTTCGATGGTGTCGTCGATGCGGGAATGGATGCCGAGCGTCAACCCGTAGCCGGTGCGGTCGATCGCCTGCAGCACGCGCTCGAGAGTCTCGGCGCGGTAGCGCACGACATGCAGGATCGGGCCGAACACCTCCTCAGTGAGCTGGCCGGCGTCCTTGAGCTCGAAAATGTGCGGGGCGACGAAGCAGCCCTCCGGCACGGAGCCGGCAAAATGCAGCCGCGCTTCGCGCTTCATTCGCGCGATATGCGCGTCGAGGCGTTGCTTGGCCTCAACGTCGATCACCGGGCCGACATGGGTCGCGACATCCGAGGGATCGCCGATCTTCAATTCACGCGCCGCGCCCGCGATCATCTCGATCATGCGGTCGGCGACGTCTTCCTGCACGAACAGCAGCCGCAGCGCCGAGCAGCGCTGGCCGGCGGAGCGGAACGCCGAGGTCACGACGTCATCGGCGACCTGCTCGGGCAGCGCGGTCGCATCCGCGATCATGGCGTTGATGCCGCCGGTCTCCGCGATCAGCGGCACGATCGGGCCGTCCTTGGCGGCGAGCGTCCGGTTGATGTTTCGGGCGACCTCGGTCGAGCCGGTGAAGACGATGCCGGCAATATCGGCATGCGCGGTCAGCACCGCGCCGATGCGGCCGTCGCCGGTGACGAGGTGCAGCGCGCTTTTGGGGATGCCGGCCTCGTGCAGCAGGGCGACCGCCTCGCGCGCGATGCGCGGCGTCTGCTCGGCCGGTTTTGCCACCACGGTGTTGCCGGCCATCAGCGCCGCCGTGACCTGACCGAGGAAGATCGCCAGCGGAAAATTCCACGGGGAAATCGCGACGAAGACGCCGCGTCCGCGCATCGCGAGCGCGTTGCTCTCGCCGGTCGGTCCCGGCATGACGGCCTCGGTGCCGAACAGCTTGCGGCCCTGCGCGGCATAGTAGCGGCAGAAATCCGCGGCCTCGCGAAGCTCCGAGAGCGCATCGTCGAGCGTCTTGCCGCCCTCGGCTTGCAGCAGCGCGATGAAATGCGCGCCGCGGCTCTCCAGGAGATACGCAGCCTGCTCCAGCGCCGCCGCGCGCGTGCCCGCGGGCGTCCGGCTCCAGCTGGCAAAGCCGGCGCGGCCTGCTGCCACCGCCGCATTGACTTGCTCCGGCGTGGCGTCGGCAATCGGCTTGAGGTCGATCGCCTCGGCCCTGACGTCTGTCAGCAAGCCGTCGAGCGCGGCACGCGCGCCGAACTCCACGCCGCGCGAATTGCGCCGCTCCGGCGCGAACAGGTCGCCGGGCAACGGAATCTTCGGATGCGCCGCCGCCTGCGGCCGGACGATGGCATCGGCCGGACGCTGCAACAGTGCCGTAACAGGCACGCGATAATCCGCGGCCTGCGCCACGAAAGACGAGTTGGCGCCGTTCTCCAGCAGCCGCCGCACCAGATAGGCGAGCAGGTCGCGATGGCTGCCGACCGGCGCGTAGGTGCGGTAGGCGATGTCAGGATGGTCCTTGGCAAGCTGCTCGTAGAGCGCTTCACCCATGCCGTGCAGGCGTTGGAATTCGAAGCCGCCGCTGCCTGCCGCAAGCTCCAGCACGGTCGCGACCGTCAGCGCGTTGTGGGTGGCGAATTGCGGGAAGATGCGCGGCCGCAAGGCCAAGAGCTTCGCCGCGCAGGCGACGTAGTTCAGATCCGTCATCACCTTGCGCGTGAACACGGGATAGCCGTCGAGGCCGCGCTCCTGCGCGCGCTTGATCTCGGTGTCCCAATAGGCGCCCTTGACGAGGCGCACCATCAGCTTGCGGTTATGCGCGCGCGCGAGCGCATCGACGTAATCGATCACGGCGCTGGCGCGCTTCTGATAGGCCTGGATCGCGAGGCCAAATCCGTCCCATCCTGCAAGCGAGGGATCGGCGAGCGTCGCGGCGATCACGTCGAGCGACAGCTCCAGCCGGTCGGCCTCTTCGGCGTCGACGGTGAAGTTGAGGTCGTGGGCCTTGGCGCGCTGTGCGAGGTCCAGCAGCAGCGGCACCAGCTCGGCCATCACGCGGTCGCGGCTGATCGCCTCGAAGCGCGGATGCAGCGCCGAGAGCTTGACCGAGATGCCGGGCCGGTCGGGCAGGGGATGGGCGCCGGCCGCCTTGCCGATGGTCTCGATGGCACTGGCATAGGCGTCGAAATAGCGCTTGGCGTCCGCCGCCGTGCGCGCGCCTTCGCCGAGCATGTCGAAGGAATAGCGCGGCTTCTGGCCCGAGCGCGGCTTGCCCCGCTCCAGCGCCTGCTCGATGGTCTCGCCCAGCACGAAATGATTGCCCATCAGCCGCATCGCCTGACGCGTCGCGGTGCGCACCGCGGGCGCGCCGAGCCGTTTCACCAGGCGGCCGATGGTGCCGTCGGGCGTCTCGCCGGGCTGGATCACCCGCGCCGACAGGCCGAGTGCCCAGGCCGAGGCGTTGACCAGGAACGCGGTGGACTTGATCTCATGGTGGATGAAGTCGCCCTCGCCGAGCTTGTCCTCGATGAACTGGTCGGCGGTGCGGGCGTCGGGCACGCGCAGCAGCGCCTCGGCCAGCACCATCAATGCCAAACCTTCCTTGGTCGAGAGCGCGAACTCCCGCAGCATGTCCTCGACCCCGCCAAGCCGGTCGTCGCGCTTGCGGATCGCCTCGATCAGGCGCGTCGCGGTGCGGTCGATCCGCGCTTCCTGCGGCGGCGCCAGATGCGAGGCCGGCAGCAGGCGCGCGGCGATCTCGGCATCGTCGGGCGCATAGGGAGCGGAGAAGGGCGGCGGGATGTCTGGCATGGCGTGTCCTGTTGCTCAAACTCAGGATAAGACCCGCGTGACCGTAGTTCGATAGACAAGATAACCATTTTGCCTTAGAAAATGAAGACGGTTGTCGAAATGGCCGCATAAATTATGGAACTCGACCGAACAGACCGGAAAATCCTCTCGATCCTGCAGGAGGATGGCCGTATCGCCAATGTCGAGCTCGCCGAACGCATCGGCCTGTCGCCGACCTCGATCGGCGAGCGGCTGAAGCGGCTGCAGCGGGAGGGCTTCGTCGAGGGCTACGGTGCCAGGCTCAATCCGCACCGGCTCGGCCTCGGCCTGCTCGTGTTCGTCGAGGTGCTGCTCGACAAGACCACGCCCGACAATTTTGAGCGCTTTGCGCGCGCGGTGAAACTCGCACCCGAGGTGCTCGAGTGTCACATGGTTGCAGGCGGATTCGACTATCTGGTGAAGGCGCGGCTTGCGGACATGACCGCGTATCGACGCTTCCTCGGCGAGACCCTGCTGTCGATGCCGGGCGTGCGCGAGACGCGGACCTATGCGGTGATGGAGGAGATCAAGCGCGACGCACCGTTGCCGGTAGGCTAGCGAAGTGCCGTCGCGATTGTCGTTGCTGGTGGCGTTGAATCAGCGGCCTTCGCGGGAAAAATAGCTATCCTTGCGCAATCGCAACGCCTGTCGTCGAATGCACTGGCCGTCTTCTAAATTTTCTTGGCCTCGCTCCCGAAGATGGTACGGGAGGCAGCGAAACGCTGGCGGGCTTATACTTTGAGGTTTTCTGCGGAGGTCTTGCCCCGGTTTGCGATCTCTTCGTACTCAACCGTCTGTCCCTCGTTGAGGGTCGACAGACCGGCCTTCTGCACCGCCGAGATATGCACGAACACATCCTTGCCGCCCGACGCAGGCTGGATAAATCCATAACCCTTCGTCGGGTTGAACCACTTGACCGTACCTTTAGCCATCACGACTTCTCCGCGGGTCTTCCTCCAAGATCTCGAACCGCCAGTCCCCGCCAACCGGCCGGTTCGGTCCTAACAGGATACGCGGAATGTGGCGGGCTTGGTAGCTCAAACCACATCCGGCTTTTGCCGAATTCCGCTCAACTTCGCGGCGTTTTTGCCGGATTTGCCCGTTTCCCGGTCAAACCGCCCGCGCGCCGCGCGCCATCAGTCAATAGGTCGGGGTGCTGCCGCTGCCAAAACTGTCGGATGTTGCGACGGATCTCCCGCGGGGGAAAAGGATGGAGTGGCAGTTCTTCCTTACCCTCCCCCTCCAGGGGAGGGTAAGTGCGCGCGATGCGGTCCGTCAGTAAGTCGCGGCCAGATAGTCGACGATCTTGCCGACATCGGCATCGTCGATCGGTGCGCCATAGACCTTGATCATCTTGGTGACCTCGGCCTGCCAAAAACCCTTCTTGTCCTTCATCTGCGGCTGGGTGGCGACGTAGTCCGACGAGTGGCAGGCGCTGCAATTGCCCTGCACCACCTCGAGATTGGGGCCGGGCTTGAACGCGGCGACCTCGTCCGGGGTCTTGTAGTTGACCGGTGCTGCAAATGCGGCCCCCGCCAATGCGGCGAGGACGAACGTCACGGCGAGGGGAACGGTGCGCTGCATGATCATTCTCCCTCAGGCCACGCTGACGCGGACGGTTTCGACGACGTTGCGTAAATAACCCGCGGGGTTCCAGCGCGGCGTGTCCGGCTGGGTCTCGCCGCCATTGCCGGTCGCACGGACCTTGAGCTCCCACGAGCCGGCCGCGAGCTTCACCGGCAGCTTCCATTCGCGGAAGGCGTATTTGCCGAGGTCCTTGCCGAGCTTCGCGTTCGTCCAGGTCTTGCCGCCGTCGGTGGAGACCTGAACCTCCTTGATGCCCTTGCCGCCGTCGAAGGCGATGCCGCGCAGCGTCACGGCTCCTGCCTTCAGCTTGGCGCCGTCAGGCACGCTGGTGATGAAGGAGCGGATGGTGAAGCGGTTGATCGGGATCGTCGCCTTCGGCGCGGTGCCGGGCTCGACCGCATTGTTCGGCGTATCGGGGATGCGATAGGCCGACTTCATCCAGAAGCCGTCATAGACGCTGTCGATGACGGTGATCTCGTTGAGGTGCTTGAGCCAGTAGGTGCCGTAATAGCCGGGCACGACCAGGCGCAGCGGAAAGCCGTTGAGGAACGGCAAATCCTCGCCGTTCATGCCATAGGCCAGCATCACCTCGCCGTCGGTGGCGTGGTCGATATCGAGCGCCTTGACGAAGTCGGGCGTCTTGTCGCTGACCGGACCGTCCATGCCGCCGAAGGTGACCTGCTTGGCACCGGCCTGCACGCCCGCCATCTCCAGCACGGCCTTGAGCGGCACGCCGCGCCAGCGCGCGCAGCCCATCGCGCCGTTGGCGAGCTGGCCGCCGGCGACGCGCGGCTCGGAAAAGCCGCGGCTGTTGCCGGAGCACTGGTTCACGGCGACGATCTCCGTCGCCTTCATCTTCCTGATGTCCTTCAGCGACAGTTTCAGCGGCTTGTCGACCTTGCCCTTGACCTCCAGCGTGAACTTGTCGGGGTCGAGATTGTAGGGCAGGTCGGAGAGGTGATAACGCACGAAGAAGGCGTTATTCGGCGTGATCGGCCCGTCGTTGAACACCGCAAACGGCGTCTCGAGCTGCGGCGGCCGGCTGGTGAGCCCGATCATCGGCCGCTTCTGCGGATATTTCACCAGCGGCCGTTCGCCATTGGCGAAGGGCAGGGTGACGGTGTCGAGGGCGAGCGCCTTGGTGGAATTCAGTGCGGCCGCCATGGCGGCAAGGCCCGCTCCTTTGAGCAGGTCGCGTCGATCGAACATTGTGGTCTCCTCCCGGAGCTTTTCGTTGGACCTGCGGTCATCACCGCGATCCTGCGTCCATCTGTCTCGACCATTCGGTTGAAGTCAATTCGTGCTTTCGCAGCAGGTCCATGCCGCTGCGTCGCAGCAAGCCGGTGTTACGCTTGTAATGAGCGTCGAGCTGAGGCGGCGGCGAAGGTGTGCTCCCTCGCCCCGTTCTTACGGGGAGAGGGTTGGGGTGAGGGGCCTCTCTCCACACGTGAGATCCATCGAGAGACCTGTACCCCCTCACCCGGATCGCACCGGACGATGCTTCGCATCGCCGAGGCGATCCGACCTCTCCCCGCAAGCGGGGAGAGGTAAAGAAGAGTCAGGCCGCCACCCGTGCGCTGCGATCGACCAGCGCGGCCAGCTCCCTGGCGTCGGCGACCACCCGTACCGCCATCGGCTCGTCGCGGCCGCGGATCGCGACCTCCTGTTGCGGCAAGGCCTCGTCGGCAATCCCCGCCGTGCGGCGCACTTCCTCCGAGACGATCGCCTCGCAGGCGAGCGTCTTGGTCATGTCCTGCAGGCGGGCGGCGACATTGACGGCATCGCCGAGGGCCGTGAAGACGATGTGATCGCGGTAGCCGATGTCGCCGATGATGACCTCGCCGCCGTGAATGCCGATGCCGAAGCGGATCGGCTGGCGCAGATCGTGGCTGAGCAGCGCGTTCAACTCGTCGATATTCGCGGCGAGCTTGCCGGCCGCCCGCAGCGCCTGCCGGCAGGCCTCCTGCGGATCCGCCGACAGGCCGAACAGCGCCAGCATCCCGTCGCCGACGAACTGGTTGGGCTGGCCGCCGTGCTCGATCACGGCCTGCGAGACCGCGCCGAGGAAGCGGTTGACGATGAAGACGGTGTCGAACGGCAACCGCTTCTCGGCGAGCTGCGTCGAGCCGCGCATGTCCACGAACAGGCTGACGAGATAGCGCTCCTGGCCGATGCGCGCCGGCGTCGAGGCCTGCCCGTCCGCCGCATGCGTGTGCGGTGTGAAGAGCTGGAAGAAGGAGAGGTCGTTGTCCGGCCGCAGCTGGCACGCGAGCCGGATCGAGGGATCGGCGGTGCCGACACGGGCGAGCACGAAAGCCTCACGCTGCGACGGCTCGGGCAGGGCGCCATGGTCGCCGATGATGCGGATGCGGCAGGTTGAGCAGCGCGCCCGGCCGCCGCAGACGCTGGCATGCGGCACGTTGTGGCGCAGGCTCGCCTCCAGCACGGAGAGGCCCTTGGGCACGCGCACCGTCTTGCCGTTGCCGTAGGACAGCGCGATCATGCCGCCGCGCCGCTCGCGCCAGGCGCGCACGCCGCGTGCGGCGAGCGCCAGGCCAAGCAGTCCGAAATAGCCGATGGTGAGGGCGCTGCTGATGCGATCGAGACTATTGGCCTCGGCGACCGAGCCGAGCTGGCGGCGCGTGAGGTTGTGCGTGCGCCATTCGCCGTCGTCGGCCTCGATCTCGATGCTGCGGCCGCCCTGGTACACGCCGAGCAGCGACAGCGTCGGGATCAGCACGGCGGCCGCGAGCAGATAGGGCGCCGCGCGCGTGAAGAACGGCTTCATGCGAAGCCAGAAATAGATGCCGATACAGCCGTGCACCCAGGCGATCAGGAGCAGGGTCGTCATCGTCCAGATCCGTCCGGGCGAGCCGATGAAGAACAGATAGAGCTCCTGCGGATAGAGCTTCTGGTGTCCGTACAGTGTCTGGCCCAGCCGCACGCCGATCACATGCGCCATGACGAGGGCCGGAATGCTCAGCCCCAGCACGAGCTGCAGCGGTTCGATGGTCTTCCAGCGGAACTGCCGGCGCTGGTACAGCGCGTAGATGCCGAGCCCCATATGCGTGAGCGCGGCGGTGTAGAACACGATCGCCACGGGCAGGAACTGCCAGAACAGCATGTGGTAGTAGACGCCGGCCTCCATGGCATCGACCGAGATGTTGCCGAGCGCATGGTTCAGGAAATGGCTGACCACGTAGGAAAACAGGATGACGCCGCAGACGAGCCGCACCTGCCGCGCGCTGGTGGCGCGGACGAGTTCGGGCATATGGACGGGAGCGGTGGCCATGATTCGGTTGTATCAGTTCATCAACAAGAACAGCCAGCCTAGCGTTTAATTCCGCCCGCGGACAGATTGCCCGATCACATGCGCGGCAAGGTTACCAACTGGTAGGGGAAGGGTAGAGGCAACGTTGCCGCGGTCGGCCTCCGCAGTCGTCCTGGACAAGCGCCGCGAAGCGGAGCGCAGATCCGGGACCCATAACCCCAGGGAGCTTGTTTGGGGCAAGCTGGTTGCAACGAGTCATCGCCAAACGCCTTCCTGTGGCCATGGGTCCCGGGCTCGCGACTGCGTCGCGCCCCGGGGCGACACGGAAATAGGGCGCAATTCCCCCTACATTGACTCCCCCTCCCAAGTCGGGGAAAAGCGCGGCCGTGACGATCGCTCCCGACATCTCCAAGAAGCCAGACCGCGCCGGACGCCGGCTCATCCTGATGGCCGTTGTCGTCATCGCCGCGATGACGCTGCTTCGCATCGTCTATGCGTCCGCGCTCGAGCTGCGCACCGACGAGGCCTATTACTGGACCTGGTCGAAAGAGGGCGCGCTGAGCTTCCTCGATCATCCCCCCGGCATCGCCTGGCTGATCCGTTTCGGAACCGCGATCTTCGGCGACACCACGCTCGGCGTGCGCTTCGGCGGCATCGTCGCGATGCTGGTGACGCAGCTGCTGCTCGCCGACATCGTCCGCCGCCTCACGCACGATGCGCGCGCGATCGTGTTCGCCGTGCTGATGCCGGAGGCCGCGCTCTATTACGGCCTGCTGATGGCCAAGGTCGCGCCCGACGTCGCCATGATTCCTTTCGCGGTCGCGATGATATGGTCGCTGGTGCGGCTCGCGCAGGGCGGCGACGGCCGCTGGTGGCTGGCCGCCGGCCTGTTCGGCGGGGTCGCGATGCTGTCGAAGTTCACCGTGATCCTTTTCGCACCGGCGCTCGTCGCCTTCCTGCTGGTGCCGGACTGGCGCGGACGCTGGCTGCGCAGCCCTTACCCTTATCTTGCCGTGCTGATCGCACTCGCGGTGTTCTCGCCGGTGCTGATCTGGAACGTGCAGCACGACTGGGCTTCGATCCGCTTCCAGGGCGTGCGCGCCACCACCAATTACGGCATCTCGTTGCGGACGGTCGGCGACTACATCGGCCTGCAATTCGGCCTCGTCGGCTTCGTCATGCTGCCGGTGGTTCTGTCGGGCCTCGCGATGACCGCATGGCGCGGCTATCGCACGCGCGAGCCGGTTGCGATTCTGCTGTCCACTGCGGTGCTGGTGCCGTTCCTCTATTTCCTCGTGAAGTCGCTGACGCTCCGGGTCGGCGACACCTGGCCGATGTTCATGTGGCCGGTGGGCTTTGCGGCGACGGCCGTGAACTTCGTCGTGCTCTCGCGCGATGGCCGCTCAGTGCGATTGATCCGGTCGAGCCTGTTCTGGATCAAGACGGCGATCGCTTCGGGCATCGCCTTCGTCGTGATCGTGTTCCTCTATTATGTCGCGGCGCCCTGGAATCTGCTCGGCAAGATCGATCCGATCGGCGCCGAGGCCGGCTACGAGCAGGTCGCAGCGCGCGTGCAGTCCGCGCTCGATGAGACCGGCGCCACCTGGATCGCCACCACCGACTACCGCACCTACGCCATGATGCGCTGGCTGTTCCGCGGCCGCGTGCCCGTCATCGAGATCAACGAGCGCGGCCGCTTCCAGGATTTTGCCGATCCCGGCATGGACAAGATCAAGGACCACGCCGGCATCTATGTCGGCCGCGAGCCGGACAACCGCGCGCCGGTGTGGGCTTCAATCCCCGCCAAGCGCGAGCAACTCGGCGAAGTCGAGCGCCGCTGGCGCGGCGTGCTGACGGATACTTACGTGCTCGAGAAGCTCACCGGCTGGACCCCCGAGCTGTCGCCGCCAAAGGATTCGCCGCTGTTCCAGTGGCGCGTGCTGGCGGGGGAGTTTGAAGCCCATTCGCGCGTCTAGCGCGGCTTCCTTACCCTCCCCTGGAGGAGGGGGAGGGTCGATCGCGCGTAGTGCGAGCGGGGTGGTGATCTCTCCACGCGGGCAGCATTCGAGGTGGAGAGACTGTCACCCCACCCCGTCTCATATTTCGCTGCGCTCAATATGAGCCGACCCTCCCCCTCCAGGGAGGGTAAGAAACAGCGCCGCTACTCCTCGTCGTCCTTCTTCCGCAGCAGATCCGTCGCAAGATCCGACAGTTTCGGCGGCGGCAGGGCGGCGAACGGCAGCGGCCGCGTGACGTCGATCGCGGCCAATCCCAGCCGCGCCGTCAGCAGCCCGTTCAGCACGCCTTCGCCGAGCCGCTGCGACAGTTTTGCCGCGATGCCATGGCCGAGCATCTGCTGCACCAGGCTGTCGCTCGCGGCCATGCCGCCGGTGATGGCGAGATGGGCGATGACGTGGCGCAGCAGGCGGATCATGCCCAGCGCGCCGGGCCGGCCGCCATAGAGAAAAGCAAGCTGGCGGATCAGCCGCAGCGCGGCCACGAACACGAACAGCACGTCGATCACGGCGCGCGGGCTCACCGCCGTCACGATCGAGACTTTTTGCGCGGCAGACGACACAAGCCGCCGCGCCTCGGCATCCAGCGGCGACATCAGTTCGCGCTCGGCGAGGCGGATCATGTCGGCTCCGTCGATGATCTCGCCGACATGGCTTTCCAGCGTGGCGCGGGCGCGCGCGAGTTGCGGATTCTGGTGCGCGATCTTCAGGAGGTCCTGCACGATGACGCGGCTTTCCTTGCGGTCGTCGCTGGCAAGGACGGCGGCGGCGCGCGCATGCAGCTTCTCGATGGTCGCAAGGCGCGCCAGCCCGAACGCCTCGCGTCCGATCACGACGGCGAGCGCCAGCGCGGTGACGAATGCGAAGGCGGAGCCGACGAAGCCGAGCGTCTCGCTGCGCGCGAACAGATCCTCGATCAGATGCACGACGCCAAGCCCGGTGCCGAGCAGCGTCAACCCGGCAAGGCCGGACCAGAACAGCGTGCCCCAGGGAAAGCCGCGCCGCGCCGGCAGCGCGGCTTCGATCGGCACCGGCAGCGCCTGAGGATCGTGCTCCGGCGTGATCTGGATGGTCGCGCGGGCGAGCCGGCTGGTCTCATCCGCCTCGGTGACGACGACGCCGGGGTCATCGAGCCGGAACGTCGCCGGCCGCCGCTGCTGGGATCGGTCGTTCATGCGAGCTTGTCTCCGATCAGGAACTGCAAGGCACGGTCGAGGCGGATATGTGGCAGTGCCGGTTCGCCGTCACCCTCGCGCTCGAGCTTGGGCGGACGGAAGCGCAGGAAGCGGAAGTCGCTCTTCTCGGCGGCCTGCGTCGAGAGACCGCGGAACGCATCGGAGCCGTTGAACAGCGGCTCGGGATCAACGGGCAAATCGCCCGGAAAGGTCGCCACTTCCGTGTTGCCGTCGAAGAACTCGCCATTGGCGCTTTCGCCCGCGGCCGGTGTTCCCAGGATCGACGGCAGTTTGTCGCGGCCATGGGCGACCTGCGCCTCGCGCGTCGCGCGCACGGCGGCGAGCGCGACGACGTCGATCTGTGCGCCGGTATCTTCCGCGCGCGCCACCGCCCGCGTCACCGCGCGGCGCAGCACGGCCTCGAGCCGGTCGTGGCTGGAGTGATGCAGATGGTCCGCCTTGGTCGCGCCGAACAGGATGCGGTCGATGCGCGGCCGGAACAGGTTGGAGAGGATCGTGCTGCGGCCGATGTTGAAGCAGTCGAGAATGCCGGCGAGCGCGGCTTCGAGATCGTGCAGCGCCTCGGGGCCGGAGTTGAATGCGGCGAGCGCGTCGGCCAGCACGATCTGGCGATCGAGCCGGGCAAAATGATCGCGAAAGAACGGCCGCACCACGACGTCCTTGTAGGCCTCGAAGCGCCGCACCATCATCGCCCATAGCGATCCCTCCGGCGCCTGCGCGCCTTGGGGCACGTCGAGCGGCGCGAAGGTCAGCGCCGGCGTATCGGCGAGATTGCCCGGCATCAGGAAACGCCCGGGCGGCAGCAGGCTCATGGCGAAACGTTCGTCGCGGCAGGCGCGCAGATAATTGGTGAAGAGCTTTGCGGCGGTGAGCGTCGCCTGCTCGTCCTCGCGGGCCTCGGGCTTGAGCTTGGCAAGATGCGCGTGCCACTCGCTCGCCAGATGCGCGCGCGGCGCCTCGCGCGACAGCGCCAGGCTTTCGGCGGACCATTGCTCGTAGCTCTTGTGCAGCAGCGGCAGGTCGAGCAGCCACTCGCCGGGATAGTCGACGATGTCGAGCGTCAGCGTGCGGTCGGCGCCGTTCTGGCGCTGGTAATCGATCACGAGGCGCAGCTCGCTGATGTCAACGGTCGAGTTCGGCCAGCGCCGCTCCTCGACCAGCGCGCGCAGATGGTTCTCATAGGCAAAGCGCGGCACGGCATCGTCCGGCTGCGGCGCCAGATGCGCCCGCGCGATCCGGCCCGAGGCATAGGCCTCGAACACCGGAAACCGGCCGCCGCGCGTCAGCCCATGGATCAGCGCGGTGATGAACACGGTCTTGCCGGCGCGCGACAGGCCGGTGACGCCAAGGCGCACCGTGGGATTGAAGAAGTGCTCGCCATAATCGATCAGCGCCCGGGCCGACAACCGGGCCTCCTCGACCATGTCCTGGAAACTGAATGCCATATGAACGTGAGGGGGCTCGGGCGAGGGATACGCAAAACGGACTAGTCACAAAAGTGGCAACTGCCTGAAGAAAATCAAGCTTTCATACTTCCACCGCCTTTGTCGGCAAATCAGCCGTTTGAACGACGCGCCGGTCCCGAAACACCCATACAAGAGGCCATTGCCTCAGCCCGTGTTGGATTGCCATGACCGTGTTCCAGTTGAAACAGTTTGCATCGTCCTCCGTCCACGCCGCCGCCGACGTGATCGGCTGGGATTATGATCGCGCCGAGCTGATCGCCGACGGTGTCATCCACGCGGTCGGTGTGCTCTCCGGCATCATTGCCGCCACCGTGCTGGTGGTGCTGACGGCGGTCCATGCCGACGCCGCCGACATCGTCGGCGTCTCGATCTACGTCGCCGGGCTGCTGTCGATGCTGGTGTTGTCGGCGACCTATAATCTCTGGCCGGTCTCGCCGGCCAAATGGCTGCTGCGGCGGTTCGATCATTCGGCGATCTATCTCCTGATCGCCGCGACCTACACCCCGTTCATCCTGGAGGTGAAGGACAGCCTGTTCGCGCTGGTGCTGCTGGCCGGCGTCTGGTGCGTCGCCATCCTCGGTATCGTGCTGAAGCTGTTCTACCCCGGCCGGTTCGACCGCGTCTCGGTCGGCATCTATCTGGCGATGGGCTGGAGCGGAGTGATGCTCTATGGCCCCGTGGTCAGGGCGCTGCCGGCGCTGGTGCTGGGCTTTATCCTTGCGGGCGGCCTGCTCTACAGCTTTGGCGTGATCTTCCACGCCTGGCGGCGGCTGCGCTTCCAGAATGCGATTTGGCACGGCTTTGTCTTGGCCGGTGCGGCGTGCCATTATACCGCGGTGCTCGACCTCGTGTTGAGCTGAGCAGGACCCGCGACGCGGAATAAGCGGCGCGGTATAAAGCGGTATAAGAGGCGCGAAGCGCTACAAGCCAAGAGGAGACGTCGCATGCAGGTGACCGGCAAGGTCGTGGTCGTCACGGGCGGCGCAAACGGCATCGGCAAGGCGCTGTGCGAAGCCTTTCACAAGGCGGGTGCCGCCAAGGTCGTCGTTGCGGACATGGATGCCGCCAACGCGCGGGCGGTTGCAGCCACGGTCGATGGCGCAGCGTTCAAATGCGACGTGGCGCAGGAAAAGGACATCTCACACGTCATCGAGGAGACCGAGCGGCAGTTCGGGCCGATTGCCTTGTTCTGCTCCAATGCCGGCATCGGCGGCGGCTTCGATCCGATGTCGGTCAATGCCGGCGGGGCTTCCGACGAGCCCTGGCAGCGCAGCTGGGCGATCCACGTCATGGCCCATGTCTACGCGGCGCGGCATCTCATCCCCCGCATGAAGGTGCGCGGCGGCGGCTATTTCCTCAACACCATCTCGGCCGCGGGCCTGTTATCGCAGGTCGGCAGCCCCGCTTATTCGACGACCAAGCACGCCGCGGTCGGCTTTGCCGAAAACCTCGCGATCTCGCACAAGGCCCACAACATCAAGGTCTCGATTCTCTGCCCGCAGGGTGTCGACACCAACATGCTGCGCTCGATCCCCAAGGGCCCGCAATCCGGCGACGGCGACCTCACGCCGGAGCAGGTCGCGAAAGACGTGCTCGCCGGCCTCGAGCAGGAAACCTTCCTGATCCTGCCGCACCCGCAGGTGCTCGGCTACATGCGCAAGAAGACCGAGAACTACGACCGCTGGATCGGCGGCATGGCCAAGATCCAGGCCAAGATGCGGGAGGAGTTCGGGAAGTAGCCGACGCTGTCGCCGCGCCCGACCCTGTCATGCCCCGCGAAGGCGGGGCATCCAGTATGCCGCGGCCTCTCGGTTCAATCACAACCGTCCCGGAGTACTGGATCGCCCGCCTTCGCGGGCGATGACACCGATGGTGAGGTCACGCCACCGTTTCCGCCCTATCCTCCACCCGGCTCGCCCGCAGCGCCCGCGCATAGAGCATCATTCCCTCGCGCACCTTGCGCTGCTCCGCCTCGGTCAGCGCCGCAAGCGCGCCGCGCACCTGCTGGCGGCCGAACGCATGCAGCGCCTCCAGCGTGCGCCGGCCCTTCGCCGTCAGTGACAGCAGCTTGCTGCGTGCATCCTGCTCGTCCGGCGTCTCCCTGAGCTCACCGCAATCGATCAGCTTGCGCACCAGGCGGCTGACGCTGGATTTTTCCAGGCGCAGGAAATCGCTGATGTCGCCCGATGTCATGGGGCCGCGGATGCCGATTTCCAGAATGGTGTGCACGGCCGAGGGCGGATAGTCCGACGCCGCCACCGTCGCATCCATGAAGCCGAGCTCGCGCACCATCAGCCGCGAGGCGGCGCGGATGTCGTCGATCAGCGAAAGCTCGGCCATCTTGACTCCTGGCATATAGTTGTATCATACAACTATATGCGCGCAACGACGCGCGCAAGCATTTTTGGAGTGGACCATGAGCGAAACCTTGCCGGCGGGGCAGCGGATGAGGGGCAAGGTCTGCCTGGTCACGGGCGGCGGCAGCGGCATCGGCCGCGCCACGGCCTTGCGAATGGCATCAGAGGGTGCCGAAGCGATCATCATCGCGGGCCGGCGCGAAGGCGAGATCGACGCGACCGCTGCCGCGTGCCGCGAGTTAGGTGCGGCCGCGATCGCGCTCAAGACCGACATCACGCACGAGGACGAGGTCGCTCGCCTCGTCGGCACCGCCGTCGAGCGCTGCGGCCGGCTCGACGTCGCCTTCAACAATGCCGGCTTCCAGGAGCGCCGTGCACCGCTGGAAGAGCAGGGCACCGACATCTACGACAGCGTGTTCGACACCAATGTCCGCGCGCTGTTCCTGTGCCTGCGGCATCAATTGCCTGTCATGCTTGCGCAGGGCCGCGGCAGCATCGTCGTCAACGCTTCCGTCAGCGGCATGCGCAATCCCAATCCCGGCTTCTCGCTCTATTCGGCCTCGAAAGCTGCCGCGATATCGCTGACCCGTTCGGCCGCGATGGAGAACGCCCCGCGCGGCATCCGCATCAACGCCGTCGCGCCGGGCCGCGTCGTCACCGACATGATGCTGCGCGCCGGCGTCGGCGACGTCGCAACCGTGAGCGCCGGCCTGCCGCTGCGCCGGATGGGCAGCCCGGAGGAAGTGGCGGAAGCCGTGGTGTGGCTGTCGTCGGACGCGTCATCGTACGTGGTCGGCCACGTGCTCGCGGCGGACGGGGGATTTCTGGCGTCGTAGCGTCGTGGTGGCGCGGCAAATTCAGTGCCGTAGCCCGGATGGAGCGCAGCGCAATCCGGGAATCGTGCCATAAGCGAGACCGCCCCGGATTTCGCTGCGCTCCATCCGGGCTACGGCAGCCTAATGCTTCTGCCCGTACAGCACCGGCACCGCTGAATCCACGACGACCTCCACGAGGCTGGTGCCGCCGAAGGCCATCCCACGCTTCAGCGCTTCGCCGAGCTCCGCCGCCTTGCTGACCCGCACGGCATGGCACCCCATGCCTTCGGCGATCTTCACAAAGTCGATCCCCGGCAGCTCCAGCCCCGGCACGTTGCGCACCTGCATCACCTGGCTGAACGAGCGCATCGCGCCGTAGCCGGAATTGTTGATGACGACGATTGTCAGCGGCAGCTTGCGCTGCGCGGCGGTCCACAGCGCCTGGATCGAATACATCGCCGAGCCGTCGCCGATCAGGCACACGGTGCGCTGCTTCGGCCTGCCCAGGGCCATGCCGACGGCAGCGGGCAGGGAGTAGCCGAGGCCACCGCTCGCCATGGTGTAGAAGGAATCCTGGCCGCGCATCGGCAGGAACTTTTGCATTGCCGGCCGGTGCGAGGGCACTTCCTCGACGAGTGAGGCGCCGTCCGGCATCGCCTGCGACAGCGAGTGCAGCAGGAATTCGACCGGCAGCGGATCGGCGGCTTGCGGCGCCGGCGGCAGTGTACGGCCCTTGGGCGCGGCGCGCTTGCTCTCCGGCAGCATGTCGAGCAGCAGGCTGAGCGCCGGCTTCATGGTGGCGACGATGCTGGTGCCGACCGGCGTGACCGCTGCGGCGTCGGGATCGTCGGTGATCTGGAAGATCGTCGCGCCGCCGTCGAAGATCGCGGCATGGCCCTCGACGTGGAAGGTGAACACCGGCGCGCCGATGACGACGACGAGGTCGTGTTCGCGCAGCGCGTCGGAGAGCTGCGCCGGCGAAGCGTGCAGGAACCCCGAGAATTGCGGATGCCGCTCGGGGAACGAGCAGCGCGCCGAGAACGGGCTGACCCAGACGCTGGCCTTGGCCTTCTCGGCCACGCGCACCATCAGGTCGACCGCACCGGCGCGATCGACGCCGGGGCCGACGACGAGGGCAGGGTGCTTTGCCGAACCGAGCGCGGCCACCAGCGCCTTCATCGCCTCGGGCTCGGGTCCGATCTCGCGGCTGACCTTGCGCGCCTCGATCGGCGCACAGGCATGCGCCCAGTCGTCGATCGGGATCGAGACGAAGGTCGGTCCGCACGGCGGCTGCATCGCGGTGTAGTAGGCGCGCGCGATCGCGGCCGGCACGTCCTCGGCCCGCGCCGGCTCGACACTGTACTTGACGTAAGGCCGCGGAAACTCCGAGGCGCGCTCGGCATAGAGGAAGGCCTGCAGGGGGAGAATCGAGCGCGCCTGCTGGCCCGCGGTGATCACCAGCGGGGTCTGGTTGCGGTGCGCGGTGTAGATGTTGCCGAGCGCGTTGCCGACGCCGGCCGCCGAATGCAGATTGACGAAACCGGCATTGCGGGTCGCCTGTGCATAGCCGTCGGCCATGCCGACCGCGGAAGCTTCCTGCAGCGCCAGCACGTAGTCGATGTCGTCAGGCCAGTCGGAGAGGAACGGCAGCTCGGTCGAGCCGGGATTGCCGAACACCTTTTTGATGCCGAAGGAGCGCAGCAGGTCGAGCGTCGCCTGCTTCACGGTGACGGACTTGCTGCCGGTCTTGCCGTTTTTTGTCATCGTTTCCGTCCCCGTTGTTTTATCGAAGCCAGCAGTCCCGCCCGGTCATTGCGAGGAGCGAAGCGACGAAGCAATCCAGACGATCTCCGCGGAGGCATTCTGGATTGCTTCGCTGCGCTCGCAATGACGATGCAGAAGCAGCGGTGGCTCACCACACCGCCGTGCCCTTCATCGTCGGCTGTCCCTCCGCATTCGCGGTCCACAGCTCCATCCCCGCCTCGGTCTCGTTGGCGTTGATGGAGAACTCCGTACCCTCGAACAGCGGCTGCACACCGCGATAGGTGAACTTCTTCGGCGCCTTGCCGCCGCGCAGCTTCGCGGCCATCTCGATGATGAACGCGGCCTGCAGCGGGCCGTGGAAGATCAGGCCCGGATAGCCCTCGACCTTGGTGACGTAGTCGCGGTCGTAATGGATGCGGTGGCCGTTGAAGGTCAGCGCGGAATAACGAAACAGCAGCACGGGATCGGAGACGTGGCTCTCGCGGTGCTGCGCCTTCGGCGGCGGAGGCGGCGCTTTGGCGGACGCCGGCGCGCTGCTCGTCATCTCGCGATAGACGATGTCCTGCCGCTCGCGGATGGCGGTGCCGCGCGGCGAGGAGATGCTGTGCTCGACCGAGACGAAGCACAGCGTGCCGGTCGAGCCCGTCTTGATCTGCACGTCGGCAATGCGCGAGGTCCGCGTCGATTCATCGCCGACCTGCAGCGGCTGCAGGAACTCGATCTCGCCGCCGGCCCACATCCGGCGCGGCAGCGGCACCGGCGGCAGGAAGCCGCCACGGGTCGGGTGGCCGTCGGGCCCGAGCATCGACATCGGAAACACCGGCTGCGCCAGGCACCAGTGCACCGTGAACGGCGCGGCATCGCCCTTTTTGGGCTCGCCGACCTCCTGGAACAGCGTTGCACGCAGACCCTTCACGAGCTGCGCGGTGACGATGTCGGTGGCCTCGGTGCTGCGGCTGATCCATTGCCGCAAATGGTCGATGTCGAGCTTCTCGGTCATGACGCCTCGCTCTGTTACTTCCTGGCTTGGGGCTTTTCGCCGATCGCAGGCACCGCGCCGTAAGCGCGGGTTTCGCCGACGATGATCGGCGCCGGCGCGGGATAGCTGACGCGGCCGTTCGGCGTGTCGACCTCGATCCGTCTGAGATGCGGATGGCTGGTGAGGTCGGCCATGGTGTTGACCTCGGCAAAGGCGATGTCGGCGTCCGATAGCCGCTTCAACAGCTCGTCACGTGTTATCTGGCCGAAGATGTCCGCGACGGTCTTGTCGGTGAAGTCGCGGTTGCGCACGCGCTCGACCATGTTGGCGACGCGGGGATCGCTGGGCAGGTCGGGCTGGTCCAGCACCTTCGCGCACAGCGTCTTCCACTCGCGCTCGCTCTGGATCGAGATCAGGATGTCCTTGCCGTCCTTCGAGGTGAACACGCCGTAGGGCGCGATCGAAGGATGGCGCAGGCCCATGCGTTTCGGCGGATTGCCGGCCTCCGCGTTGAGCAGCGGCACGGTGCACCAGTCCGCCATCACGTCGAACATGGAGATTCGGATGTCGGCACCCTTGCCGGTGCGCCCGCGTCCGATCAGAGCTTCCAGGATTGCTGCATGCGCGGTGGCACCGGTCGCGACGTCCACGATCGACATGCCGACGCGCGAGGCGCCGTCGGGATTGCCGGTGATGGAAGCAAGCCCGCTCTCGGCTTGGATCAGCAAATCATAGGCCTTGCGATGGGCGTAGGGGCCCTCGTCGCCATAGCCGGTGATCGTGCACGAGATCAGCTTCGGATAGTCCTTGAGCAGTCGCTCGCGCGAGAAGCCGAGCTTGTCCATCGAGCCCGGCTTGAGGTTCTGGATCAGCACGTCGGCGCTCGCGATCAGCTTTTCCAGCTCGGCGCAGCCTTCCTTCGTCGCGAGATCGACCACGGCGGATTGCTTGCCGCGGTTGAGCCAGACGAAATAGCTGCTCTGGCCCTTGGCCGCGGCGTCATAGCCGCGGGCGAAATCGCCCTCGGGCCGCTCGATCTTGATCACCTCCGCGCCGGCATCCGCCAGGCGTGAGGAGCAGAACGGCGCCGCCACGGCCTGTTCGACCGCAATCACCCTGATCCCGTCAAGTGCTCCCATGATGGCGGCCTCAGTACGAGCGCGGCATGCCGAGCACGTGCTCGGCGACAAAGGACAGCACCAGGTTGGTCGAGATCGGCGCCACCTGGTAGAGCCGCGTCTCGCGGAACTTGCGCTCGACGTCGTATTCCTCGGCAAAGCCGAAGCCGCCATGGGTCTGGATGCAGGCGTTTGCCGCTTCCCAGGACGCATCCGCCGCCAGCATTTTTGCCATGTTGGCCTCCGCGCCGCAGTCGAGGCCGGCCTCGTATTTGCGCGTGGCTTCCTTCACCATCAATTCCGCCGCGCGCATCGAGGCGTAGGCCTTGGCGATCGGGAACTGGATGCCTTGATTCTGACCGATCGGACGGCCGAACACGGCGCGCTCCTTGGCATAGTTGGTGGCCTTGGCAATGAACCATTTGGCATCGCCGACGCATTCGGCCGCGATCAGGATGCGCTCGGCATTCATGCCGGAGAGGATGTAGCGGAAACCCTTGCCCTCCTCGCCGATCAGGTTCTCCGCCGGCACCTTCATGTCGGTGAAGAACACCTCGGTGGTGGCGTGGTTCATCATGGTGCGGATCGGACGGATCTCGAGGCCGTTGTTCTTGGCCTCGCGCATGTCGACGATGAACACCGACAGACCGTCCGTGCGTTTCTTGACCTGCTCCTTCGGCGTGGTGCGCGCCAGCAGCACCATCAGGTCGGAATGCTCGGCGCGGCTGGTCCAGATCTTCTGGCCGTTGACGATGTAGCTGTCGTTGCCTTCCTTGCGCGCAAAGGTCTTCAGCGAGGAGGTATCGGTGCCGCTGGTCGGCTCGGTGACGCCGAAGGCCTGCAGGCGCAACTCGCCGCTGGCGATCTTCGGCAGGTACTTCGCCTTCTGCTCGGCGTTGCCGTGCCGTAGCACCGTGCCCATCGTGTACATCTGGGCGTGGCAGCCGCCGCCGTTGCAGCCCGCGCGCTGGATCTCCTCGAGGATCGCGGCCGCCGCCGAAAGCTTCAGGCCCGCGCCGCCATATTCTTCCGGGATCAGCACCGACAGATAACCGGCCTCGGTCAGGGCGTCGACGAAGGCCTTGGGGTAGGCCATCTCGCGATCGAGCTTGCGCCAGTATTCGCCTGGAAACTGCGCGCAGAGCTTTGCGACGGCTTCGCGGATGTCGGCGTAATCTTCGGTGTGGTGTTCTTCACTCATGGCGTTTCCTGTTCGTAGCGGCAGTCAAGATAACGCCGGCCAATCCTCTGGCGTTGTGAAAACATCGCCAGCCCCCTATGCTCATTTGCTATAGCGTATGGAGTAGCCTTCCAGTATTGGCAAGCATGGATTTCCGGCAGCTCAGGACCTTCAGTTGCGTGGCGGAGCTCGGCAGCCTGTCCAAGGCCTCCGACACCTTGCGCGTGGCGCAGCCGGCGCTCTCCCGGCAGATCAAGCTGCTGGAACACGAGCTGCGCACCGAATTGTTCACCCGCAACGGCCGCGGCATGGTGCTGACCGAGGCCGGGCGCCTGTTGCTGGCGCGCACCTCCGGCATCGTGCGGCAGATCGACCAGATCCGCGACGACATCCAGTCGGCCAAGGGGCCGCCGTCGGGCCAGGTCGTGCTCGGCCTGGTTCCGACCGTGAGCTGCGTGCTCTCGGCGCGCTTTGCGCGGCGCTGCGTCGAAAAATTTCCCGGCATCTCGCTGCGCATCGTCGAGAGCTACAGCGGGCATCTCGTCGAATGGCTGCATCGCGGCGAGATGGATCTTGCCATTCTCTACGGCCGCTCGGCCGATCTGCATCTCAACGTCGAGAGCCTGGGGCGCGACAACATCGTCGCGGTCGGCCCGCGCGGCTGCGGTCTCGCGCGCAAGAAGAGCGTCGATATCGGCTGGCTGCTGCGGCAACGCCTGGTGCTGCCCAGTCATTCTCACGGCCTCCGCGCGCTGATCGAGCACGCCGCGGCCCAGCGCAAGATCAAGCTCAACGTCCAGCTCGAGGCGGATTCGTTCCGCGTGCTGACCAGCCTCGTCGAGGAGGGGCTCGGCTTCGCGCTGCTGCCGCCGTCGTCGGTCCATGGCGAGGTCGCGGACGGGCGGCTGGAAACCACCGCCGTGTCCAGGCCGATGACGCGCGAGCTCATTTTCGCTTCTCCAATCGACCGCCCGGCCTCGACGGCCTCGCTGGCCATCACGGCGCTGTTGCGCGAAGAGGTCGCCGCCTGCCGCAAGGAAGGCGTGTGGGACATCAGGCTCGCGTGACGGCCGACGCTGAATTCTCAGGAGGATTTAGGACACAAGCCCGCACCTGGCCCTTCGCATATTGAGCGAGCTGTCATGCCGGAATTTTATAGCCGGGGCGCGCGCTCCTCGAGCGTTAGGAGCACACTCTTCGTCCTACACTCGGTGTCATTGCCCGCGAAGGCGGGCAATCCAGTATTCCAGAGACGGCGCGGCTAGAATCAAGGAGCCGCGGCGTACTGGATGCCCCGCCTGCGCGGGGCATGACAGCAGAGATTGGCGAGGCCGCTTGCCTTAAGGTAGTCCCCAGAAGCGCGCCTACCCCGGAATCCTTACCGGCAGCGACTCATATCCCTTGATGAAGCTGGAATAGATCCGTTTGGGCTCGCCGACCACCTCGATGCGGTCGAACCGCTTCAGCATCTCCTCCCAGACGATCCGCAGCTGCAGCTCGGCGAGGCGCATGCCGACGCAGCGGTGGATGCCGAAACCGAACGACAGGTGGGTGCGCGGGCGCGGGCGATCGATGATGAACTCGTTGGGATTCTCGAACATCTCGTCGTCGCGATTGCCGGAAACGTACCACATCACGACACGGTCGCCCTTCTTGATGTGCTTGCCGCCGACCTCGGTATCGGCAAGCGCCGTGCGCCGCATATGCGCGAGGGGGGTCTGCCAGCGGATCACCTCCGGCACCATGGAATCGATCAGTTCCGGATTGGCGCGAAGCTTGTCGTACTGTTCGGGATTCTCGTTCAGCGCCAGCACCGAGCCGGTCATGGTGTTGCGCGTGGTGTCGTTGCCGCCGACGATGAGCAGGATGATGTTGCCCATGAGGTTGTCGGGGTCCATGTGGCGCGTGGCGTCGTTATGCGCCATCAGCGACAGCAAATCGTTGCGCGGCGCGGAGTTGACGCGCTCGTTCCACAGCTTCGACATATAGGCGTAGCATTCGTCCATCTCGCGGCGGCGCTCCTCGGCCGAGGCGACGATGCCGCTCTTGGGCAGCGCGGTCGAGACGTCGGACCAGCGCGTCAGCTTGCGCCGCTCCTCCCAGGGGAAGTCGAACAGCGTCGCCAGCATCTGCGTCGTCAGCTCGATCGAGACACGCTCGACGAAGTTGAAGGTCTCGTTGCGCGGTAAATTGTCCAGCACGGTCTGCGAGCGCTGACGGATCAGCTTCGCCAGCTCGTCCAGATGGGTCGGCGTGAACATCGGCGACACGGTCTTGCGCTGCGATGAATGCCGGGGCTGGTCCATCGCGATGAAGCTCGGCCAGTCGTAGCCCTCAGGCACGTCGCGGATCGAGATGCCGCCCAGCGCCGAATCCGAGGAGAAGATGCCGTGGTTGGTGTCGACATGCATGATGTCGTTGTATTTCACCACCGACCAGTACGGCTCGATCGGCGCATTGGTGCAGTAATGCACCGGCTCTTCCTTGCGCAGCCGTTCGAACCACGGCCACAGCGTGTCGTCCTGGAACAGCCGTGGCGCGCCGGGGTGGAACTGCGCCAGCGGCGTCGCATAGGCCTCCTCGCGGGCCCTGCGCATGCGTTCGGCCTTCTCCACTTTAACCGGCGCTTGGATGTTCATGGTGGTGGCTCCAGTGTTTCTCTCTTTCGCCTCTCCCCGCCTGCGGGGAGAGGCCGACGCGCGCTCGCGCGCGGCGGGTGAGGGGGACTCTCCGCGAGTCCAATTCTCTCCGTCCCCGTGGAGACTCCCCCTCACCCCGACCCTCTCCCCGCAAGCGGGGAGAGGGGGTTCTTCGTCTACGCCGCAATCTTCACCGGCAAGGTCTCCAGTCCCTTCACGAAGCTCGAATAGACTCGCTTGGGCTCGCCGACCACATCAATATGGTCGAAGCGCTCGAGAATCTCTTCCCAAATAATCTTGAGCTGGAGTTCAGCAAGCCGCAAGCCGACGCAGCGGTGGATGCCGAAGCCGAAGGAGAGATGCGTGCGCGGGCGGGCGCGGTCGATGATGAAATCGTAGGGCTTTTCGATCGCCTCCTCGTCGCGGTTGCCCGAGACGTACCACATCACGACCTTGTCACCTTTCTTGATCTGCTTGCCGCGGAACTCGAAATCGGCGAGCGCGGTACGGCGCATATGCGCGAGCGGGGTTTGCCAGCGGATCACCTCCGGCACGAAGCTGTCGAGCAGCGCGCGGTTCTCGCGCAGCTTGCGATACTGTTCCGGGTGCTGGCTCAGCGCGAGAAGCGAGCCCGACATGGTGTTGCGCGTGGTGTCGTTGCCGCCGACGATCAGGAGGACGAGATTGCCGAGGAAGTTCTTGGCATCCATGTCGCGCGTCGCGGCGCCATGCGCCATCATCGAGAGCAGGTCGCTCTTCGGCGGCTGTTCGATCCGCTCCTTCCAGAGCCGGGCGAAATAGCCGGCGCATTCGGTCAGCTCGGCCTGGCGCTCGTCCTCGGTCGCGACGAGGCCGTCGGGGCCGGGAATCGTGGTGGCGATGTCGGACCAGCGCGTCAGCTTGCGGCGATCCTCCCAGGGGAAATCGAACAGGACCGCGAGCATCTGCGTGGTGAGCTCGATCGAGACGCGGTCGACCCAGTCGAACACCTCGCCGCGGGGCAGATTGTCGAGGCACTCGGCCGAGCGCTTGCGGATGTTGAGCGCGAGATTGTCCAGATGCGTCGGCGTGAACATCGGCGCCACGGTCTTGCGCTGGGCGGCATGGCGCGGCGGGTCCATGGAGATGAAGCTCTCCCGGCGCAGATCCGGATCGATGTCGCGGATGGTGATGCCGCCGAGGGAGGAGGCCGAGGAGAACACCGCGTGGTTGGTCTCGATCTCCATGATGTCGTTGTAGCGCGTCACCGACCAGTACGGCCCGAACATGGAGTCCTTGCAATAGTGGACCGGATCTTCGCGGCGCAGGCGGTCGAAATACGGCCAGAACGTATCGGTCCTGAACAGTTCCGGATCGCCCGGATCGAATTGCTCCAGCGGCAATGACGATGCGCGCGCGCGAAGTGCGTCGAGGTTGGACGCGCTCTCGATGGTCCCATGCATGACCGTTCTCCCTGGCATTCGCGCGCTGTTTTTATGAATTCTGCGCTGCGGTATTTGATTTGCAATTACAGCCGGTTGTCTGCGCCGGAGCAAGGGAGAGTTTTGCCACATCCAACCCTTGGGCGTAGCCCGGATGGAGCGCAGCGCAATCCGGGGTCCGGGCCGCAACTGCCACTGTCCCGGATTTCGCTTCGCTCCATCCGGGCGACGGGACCGTCCACGAACGTGATCTCACGCACGCCGTTTGTCATGGAATCCTGTCAGAAATCGACCGGAATCCAGGTAAATCGAACCCGCCCATCTTGGGGTCCGACTAACCTCTGATCTATAAGTTTGGCCCTGACAGGTCCGCACCCCGAGGTTGCCGCCGTGAACGACATGCAATGGACCCCCGTTGGCTCCGAACCGGTGCCGCCGCCGCTGCCGCCGACGCGGGTGGATTTCACCGGCGACCGTTCCGAGTTCCGCAAAATGGTCACCAAGGGTGCCATGCTGGAGCTCGTCACCTTCGGCTTCTACCGGTTCTGGCTCGTCACCGACATCCGGCGTCATCTGTGGACGCACACCGCGATCGACGGCGATGCCGCCGAATATACCGGCCGCGCCAAGGAGCTCCTGGTCGGCTTCCTGTTCGCGCTCGCGATCCTGGTGCCGATCTATCTCGCCTATTTCCTCGTCGGCATCGAGTTCGAGCGCTGGCAGGGCTTTGCCTCGACGCCGCTGTTCATCAGCTTCTACGCTTTCGGCCAGTTCGCGATCTTTCGCGCGCGGCGCTATCGCCTGACGCGTACGGTCTGGCGCGGCGTGCGCTTTTGGATGGACGGTTCGGGCTGGGCCTATTCGTTCCGCGCCATGGCGTGGGGCCTGCTGGTGTTCCTGACGCTTGGCCTGGCGCTGCCCTGGCGCGAGGCCGCGCTGGAGCGCTACAAGATGCGGCATACCCATTACGGCGATCTGCGCGGGGATTTCGAAGGCAACGGCTGGACCTTCTTCAAGCGCGGCTGGTGGCTGTGGCTGCTCAGCCCGATCGCGGTTCTCATCTTCCCGCTCGCCCCGTTCTTCTATGCCGAGTTCAAGGCGCGCGAATGGCGCTGGTGGCTGGACGGTATCCGCATCGGCGGCGTCAGCCTGTCCTCGGAACTGCCGCACAACGCCTTCTACGGCCTGTACTGGAAGGTGATCGGCTGGTGGATTTTGCTCTCGGTCGTTTTCAGCGCCTATATGGGCGGCAGCGCATTGCTGGTCTCCCAGCTCAGCGGCTTGTCGGCCGAGCAGCTATTCGAACCGGGCAACGGCGCCAAGGGCATCCCGATGGTGGCGGCGATGGTGATCGGCTATTTCGCCGTGGCACTGGCGATCAACATCGTCATGCGCGTCTATCTTCAGCGCGATCTCTGGGCCAAGGTGCTGGAGACCGTCGAGGTGCACAACATCGCGGCCGCCGCGGATGTGCGCGGCAGCGGCGAGCTTGCCAGCGCGCTCGGCGAAGGCTTTGCCGATGGGCTCGATGTCGCGGGATTTTGATCTGTGAGTGAGTTGTCCACTGAGGCGCCGGCGCAGTCCGCCAAGCCGACGATCTTCTTCGACGGCGTGTCGAGCCGGAAGCGCCAGGTCACGCTGGCGCTCGGCGACGCGCTCGAGATCGTCGAGGACGGCGGGGCGCCGGTTCGTTGGGCCTATGCCGACATCCGCCGCGCCGACAGTCCTGCCGGCGTTCTGCGCCTTGCCTGCATGACCGCGCCACCGCTCGCACGGCTCGAAATCCGCGACGCCGCCCTGGCCGCGGACGTGACGGTGCGCTGCAGGCAGCTCGACGAGCACCAGACCTCGCGCCGCGGTGTCGCAAAGATCGTCGGCTGGTCGGTCGCCGCCGCCGTCTCGATCGTCTGCGTCGTGCTGTTCGGCGTGCCGCTCGCCGCCGATCGGCTCGCGCCGCTGGTGCCCAAGCCGATCGAGCGCCGCATCGGTGACGCCTCGGAAGTCCAGGTGAAGGCCATCTTCGGCGGCAAGGCGTGCGAAGACCCCGCCGGCAAGGCCGCGTTCACGAAGCTCGTCAACCGCCTGCGCGATGCCGCCGGCCTCGACGATGATTCCATGACGGCGGGCGTGTTGCCGACGGCGGTACCGAATGCGTTCGCGCTGCCGGGCGGCAAGGTCTATTTGCTGCGGGGGCTGCTCGACAAGGCGCAGAACCCCGACGAGATCGCCGGCATCCTCGCCCACGAGCTCGGCCATCTCAAGCACTACGACAACATGCGCGGCCTGATCTACAACGGCGGCACCTCGTTCCTGATCGGCCTGCTGTTCGGCGACGTCACGGGGTCATCGGCCGTGATCTTCGCCTCGCGCAGCGTGGTCGAAGCCTCCTATTCGCGCGAGGCCGAGACGGCCGCCGACACCTTCGCGATCGAGATCATGCACAAGCTCGGCCGTTCGCCGAAGCCCTCGGCCGAGCTGATGTTCCGCATCACCGGCAAGGAAGGCGGCTCCGCGCTCTCCACGATCCTCGCCAGCCACCCGCTGACCGAGGACCGCCTCGCCCGCATGACGAAGGAAGATCGCCCCGCCAGCGGCCCGCCGCTGCTGACCGACAAGGAATGGCAGTCGCTGAAGCTGATCTGCGGCAGCGGGAAGATATAACTATCGCGTTCCGTAGGCGCGATCGCCGGCGTCGCCGAGGCCGGGCAGAATGAACCCGTTCTCGTCGAGTCCCTCGTCGACCGCGGCGGTCCAGATCGGGACGTCCGGATGCAGCCCGCGCAGCCGCTCGAGCCCCTCGGGCGCGGCGATCAGGCAGGCCAGGCGAATGTCCCTGGCGCCGCGCTCCTTCAGCCGGTCGATGGCGGCGACGGCCGTGTTGGCGGTGGCGACCACAGGCGTCACCACGATGGCGAGGCGCTCGCCGAGGTCTGACGGCGACTTGAAGAAATATTCGACCGCGGCAAAGCTGAGAGGCTCGCGGTAGAGGCCGATATGCGCAACGCGCGCAGTCGGCACCAGGTCCATCATGCCGTCGACGAAGGTGGTGCCGGCGCGCAGCATCGGCACGAACACCAGCTTCTTGCCGGCGATCTTGGCCGAGTGCATCGTCGCCAGCGGCGTCTCGATGACGGTATCGGTGAGCGGCAAATCGCGCGTCACCTCGTAGCAGAGCAGCATGCCGATCTCCTTGATCAGCTCGCGAAAGGATTTGGTCGAGATCGATTTGTCCCGCACCAGCGTCAGCTTGTGCTGCACCAGCGGATGATCGACGATCGTGACGCCTTCCATGATCGGTTGCCTTTCTTCCTTCTCCCCTTGTGGGAGAAGGTGGCGCGAAGCGCCGGATGAGGGGTTGTCTCCACGCACTCAAGTGAGAGATGCCTTCGCGGACGCAGACCCCTCACCCGGCTTCGCTTTCGCGAAGCCACCCTCTCCCACAAGGGGAGAGGGTCAAAACACGGTACCGTCGCTGATCACCTTGAGCGGCGGCGAACCATCGGGGCGGCGCGCAAAGGCAATGGCGCGGCCGGCGGCCCAGGTGCCGCCTTCCAGAATGCTGGCGAGCGGCAATGTCTCCGGCGTGCGGCCGAGCTTGGCGCGAACCAGTTCGGCCAGCCGGTCGAGCAGCGCCACCGTCAGCGCACGCCACTCCACGACGAGCAGCGAATCCACGGCATGCGCGCGCTCGGCATCGGCGGCATCGCGCAGGCGCAGCACCTCGTGATCGACGAACAGGCCGCCGTTGCGATACTCCGCAAGCCCGGTCAGCCCGTCGATGTCGGTGACGGCAAATCCGGCGCGTTGCAGCGGCTCGATCAACGAATAGCTCAGCCATTGCGACAGCTTGTGCAGCGGCACGAGCCCCGTCGTTCCGTCGTCCGCCCTGATCGCCGGATGGCGCCAGCAATCGCCAAGCGCGACGCCTGCAAGCTCCAGCCGCGACGGCCAGATCGGGCCGAGCTGGTTCAACACGGCCGACAGGATGGCGGGGGCGGCGACAGCGCCGCCGACCGCTTGCGCCGCGATGTGATCGAACAGCCCGCCCGGCCGCGGCGTGTCGTGCAGGCCGAACACGTCCGCACGCTCCGAGACCAGCTTGCCCAGGCGCCGCAGCAGGTCGGTGCGGCCTTCGAGGCCGAGCAGCGGATTGGCATCGCTGACCTGAAAGGCGGAGGTGAGGGCGGCGAGGGGCAGCTTTGCGAGCACGGCCGCATCGGCCCTGAACGGCGCGCGTGCATCGCCGGAGAAGAGGCCGCTCGCGAACATGTCGAGGCTGGCAATCGCGAGCCCTTCGGACCTGCCGATGCTGTCGCCCGTCACGGCATCGCGGTATCGCCACGCAGCGCCCGCGCCGGCATCGAGCAGCACGCTGACGATGGCGAGGTCGAACTCGGCACGCGCTCGCGCGGCGCGGTCCGGCCATGTTGCGGCGTCCGCTAGCCGCGCCCAGCGATCGGTCCTGCCAAGCACAAAATGCCGCCAGCGCGCGTGGAAGGGAACGTCCAGCGTCGGATAGGCCTTTCGCGTCACGGCGAGCACGGCGTCGGCCACGCCGTCCATGCGTGCAAGATCAACAACGAAGTGGTTGAGCCCGCCTGCGAGGCCGAGCTCCAGCATTTTGCCGGCACGCGCGCGGACCGCTGCTGCGCTGAGCAGCGAGCGGGCCTCTCTTTCCAAACCGTCAGCCATCGCGCGATCAGTATTTTTCCAGCGAGCGCCCGACGACGCCGTCCACGTCCTTCTCGGGCGCGATGTCGGTCGAGTAATAGCCGGCGGCCTTCTTGGCGGCGATCTCGACATAGGCGTCGGCGGGGATCAGCTCCGGCGGGATCGGCACGCGCTCGACGATGTCGATACCCTGCGAGGTCAGTGCGTCGTACTTCATGTCGCTCATCGACAGGAAGCGGTCGATGCGCTTCAGGCCGAGCCAGTGGATGGTATCCGGCATGAGCTGCTGGAAGCGCGCGTCCTGCACGCCGGCGACGCATTCGGTCCGCTCGAAATAGGCCGCGGCCGCGTCGCCGTCCTCCTGGCGCTTGCGTGCGTTGTAGACCAGGAATTTGGTGACCTCGCCCAGCGCGCGGCCCTCTTTCCGGTTGTAGACGACGAGCCCGAGTCCGCCCTCCTGCGCGCCGCGCGCGGATTCCTCGATGCCGTGGATGAGATAGGGACGACAGGTGCAGATGTCGGAGCCGAACACGTCGGAGCCGTTGCACTCGTCATGCACGCGGCAGGTGATCCTGGTGCGATGGTCCGGCAGTTTGGTGACATCGCCGAACATGTAGACCGTGGTGCCGCCGATCGGCGGCAGGAACACCTTCAGGTCCGGCCGGGTCACGAGCTCGGGGAACATGCCGGCGGTCTGCTCGAATAGCGTGCGGCGCAGCTCGGTCTCGCCGGTCGCGAAGCGCTCGGCAAGGCCGGGCAGATACCAGACCGGATCGATCGCGATCTTCACGACGGAGACGCTGCCATTGGCATGCACGACCTCGCCGTCGGCGCGCAGGCGCTTTGCCGCCAGCGCCTCGCGGATCTCCGGCAGGTCCAGCCGCGCCCGCGTCACCGCGATGCTCGGGCGGATGTCGGCGCCCTCGGCGATCTCCTTGCCGAAATTCTCGGCGACCAGATGCCCCCAGGGGTCGAGTGCGACGATCTTTGCGGGATCGCGCCATTGCTCGAACGGCCCAATTGTCGCGGCCGGAAAAGTGTTGGTGAGGTCGGGCCGGCGGATTGGATCCAGCGCGCCGGCGGAGACGGCAAGCGCCCGATACATCGCGTAGGAGCCGCCATGGCTGCCGATCACGTTGCGATCCCCGGCGCGCGACACCGTGCCGATGATCGGTCCGCGGGCGCGCGCATCGGCTGCACCCCAGTGGATCGGGAAGGCGGCCTTCCGGCCCGGCTCCGGATGGGAGGTCAGGCGGATGTGGTCGGTACGGTTCGCGCGGCTCATGTCCAGGCTCCCAAAAAGCCAACGGCCCGCCGCTCGGACGGGCCTGGCTCACTTGCGTTGCGGGTCAAGACCACCGGCGACGCAAGCTCAATCCAACATATTGTAGCGGCAAGCCGCGACAGACAAGTTAATCGTGCGGCGCCGGCGGGCGGCCGCTCCCCGTTTGTCCGAATCGGCGGGCGGCGCCGGAATGCCTGTTATATCTATGTAATCGTTTGGATTTTTGAAGGGGTGCGGCTGCGCTCTGCAAACAGGCGACTGGATAAAACCTTCATATTCGGACATATCGAGCGGATCGCTTCGGAGACCGCCAATGACCACCGCCGCCTACATCGACCCCCGCAACGGAAAGCTCTATCCCCTCGACCAGCCGCGCTGGTGCTCGGACGAGCGCACGCCGCTGCTGGTGACGCCGGGGGCGGGGATATCGCGCGACGACATCGACAGCGCGACGCGCTCGCTGTGGCGCTACCGGGCAGCGCTGCCGGTGGAGATCAAGGATCCGATTTCGCTCGGCACGGGCTGCACGCCGCTCGTGCAGCAAAACTGGGGCGACCTGCGCCCGTTCTTCAAGCTCGAATGGTTCAATCCCACCGGCAGCTTCAAGGACCGCGGCTCGGCGGTGATGCTGTCCTTCCTCAGGCAGATCGGCGTCGGCGCGATCCTGGAAGACTCCTCCGGCAATGGCGGCTCGTCGATGGCCGGGCTGGGGGCCGCAGGCGGCCTACGCGTGAAGATCCTGGCGCCGGCCTCGACCTCGCCTGCGAAGATCGCGCAGGTGCGTGCTTACGGTGCCGAGGTGCAACTCGTCGAAGGGCCGCGCGAGGAGTCGGAAGCGGAGGCCATCCGCCAGTCGAGCCAGACGTTTTACGCCAGCCACAATTGGCAGCCGTTTTTCCTCGAGGGCACCAAATCGCTCGCCTATGAAATCTGGGAGGACCTCGGCTTCCGTGCGCCCGACAACGTCATCGTCCCCGTCGGCGCCGGCAGCAGCCTGCTCGGCTGCGCCTTCGGCTTCCGTGAGCTTTTGAAGGCCGGGCAGATAACGAAGCTGCCGCGCCTCTTCGCGGCGCAGCCATTCAATTGCTCGCCGATCGATGCGAGCTTCAAGGCCGGTGTCGACACGCCGGTCGCGCGCGAGGTGAGCAAGACCATCGCCGAGGGCACCGCGATCAAGAACCCGCTGCGCCTGCGCGAGATCATCGCCGCCCTGCGCGAGAGCGGCGGCGGCACCGTCGCACTCACCGAGGACGAAATCGTCGCCGCCTTGCGCCGTCTCGCGCGGCAGGGCCTGTTCGCCGAGCCGACCAGCGCCAGCGCCGCCGCGGCCTTGGAAAAGCTCTCCGCCACTGGTGCGATCAAGGCAAACGAGACCACGGTCGCGGTTCTCACCGGCACGGGTCTCAAGGCCGCGACGACTGTTGCCGATCTCGTGCAATAGGGCCGCCAGGGCGCGAAGCGATACCCTCGCCGGCGTGAGCCCGCGTTGAACCTTTGGCGTGCACCGTCAGCCTCATGGACATCGACCTCGATCGAAGGGAGAGTTCCATGGCCGCGCAAGACCCGTTTGCTGGTTTCAAGGCAGTCCAGAAGGAAGCCTGGTCGCTGTTCACGCCGATGGAGGTGTTCACGACCCCCTCGGCCGCCAAGCTCGTGAGCTTCGCCGGGGTCGCTGCCGGTCAAAGGCTGCTCGACGTCGGGTGCGGCACCGGCGTTGCCGCGATCACGGCGGCGCGCCGCGGTGCGAAAGTCAGGGGGCTGGACCTGTCTCCGGTCCTGATCGAACGCGCCCGCGAACACGCGCAGCTGACGAACCTCGATGCCGACTTCGCCGACGGCGATGTCGAAAGCCTGCCCTATGGCGATCAGGAATTCGACGTGGTCCTCAGCCAGTTCGGCCACATGTTCGCGCCGCGTCCCGACATTGCCATCGGCGAGATGCTGCGCGTGCTCAAGCCCGGCGGTACCATCGCCTTCTCGACCTGGCCGCCGCATCTCTATGTCGGACGGATGTTTGCGCTGATCGGTCGCCATCTCCCGCCGCCCGAGGGCGTGGCATCACCGGTGCTGTGGGGCGATCCGAAGATCATCGCCGAACGACTCGCAGGGAAAGTGAAGGACCTGTCCTTCGAGATGGACATGATGACGCCGTCCGCACTCAGCCCGCAGCATTTCCGCCGCACCATGGAAACGACGATCGGGCCGTTGATCAAGCTCATTGCCCAGTACAAGGATGAGCCGGACAAGCTGCGGAGTTTTCGCAGCGAGTTCGAGGCCCTGATCTCCGAATATTTCGACGGAAACAACAACCTGATGCGCCAGCAATTCCTGATGAGCAAGGCAAGGAAGGTGTGAGAGCGCACGCGACGGTGAATGAGCTGCGGGGCCGGGCAGCCCTCCCTCTTCAGGGAGGGCGAGCTACCTATTCCTTCAGGTCATTCACCCGCTTCACCCACGCGCGCACGTCCGCGATCACCTGCGGCAGCAGGGCCTTGACCTCCGGCACGGTCATGCCGGGCTTGATGCGGGGGTCGTAGAGCAGGTTGAGGATGTACTGGTCGTAGACGTCGAAATAGCCCATCGAGACGTTGTCGTTGAACATCGTCCACGGCACGCTCGCGGTGTCGTTGATCGGCCCGAGCGATTGCAACAGCTCCTCATAGGCGCAGTCGAGGAAGGTGAAATCGCCGTTGTCGACGGTGAGGATGACGTCGGAATGCTCGATCTCGAAATTGTCGTTCTTGCGGAAGCCGGACAGGCATTGCGGGTCGAGCGAGGTGCGGATCTCGCGCGCCTTCTCCACCCCGTAGAAGCTGGTGAGGGTGCGGAACAGGTCGCGGTCGCGCACCAGCTTGACCCGCACATTCGCCGCCTCGCTGCTGTCGGTCATGGCGATGTCGAGATGCTGCACGCGCTTGCCGATGTCGGTGACGACCTTTGCAAGCTGCGCCTTGCGGTCGGCGCGATCGCTCTCGGTGAACACGCGCACCGGCCCGTCGAATTTGCGGATGCGGTCGACGCGGCCGGCGAGGTGGTATTCGGCGCCGAACGCGGTCTTGAGAAAGCCTTCGACGATCTCGCTGTCGGAAAAGCTCTTCCGCTCGGCGCGCTGGCGCGAGGCGACCGCGGGCAACTCGCCCGCGGCGGCCATGGTAGCGGTGTCAGGGACGGATGTGAGCGCGGCGAGCGCCAGCAGGGCGAAACGGAAGGCAGCCGAGGGCGAGGTCAATGCGCTCATCGTCAGCCGACGCTGCCGTATTCGCGTCGCGCGCACAAGTCCGCAAATTCACGCGCCCTGCAGGTTCCTGCTGTGGCTCATTATCCAGAGCGGAGTGGTCTCGAAGCGGTCGGCGCCGCGGGTCCCCTTAACCTCTCCCGCTTGCGGGAGAGGGGGTGCACTGCCAGTGCGGCTCTAGTTGTTCAGCACCACCACGGTGGTCCCGACCGAGACGCGGCCGTAGAGGTCGCTGACGTCCTCGTTGGTCATGCGGAAGCAGCCCGAGGACACCGCCTGGCCGATCGTCTCCGGCTCGTTGGAGCCGTGGATGCGGTAGAGCGTCGAGCCCAGATACATCGCGCGGGCGCCGAGCGGATTTTCGATGCCGCCCTTCATGTGGCGCGGCAGGTCCGGCCGGCGCGCCAGCATCTGCGACGGCGGGGTCCAATCCGGCCATTCCTTCTTGGCGGTGATCCTGTGCACCCCGCCCCAGCGGAAGCCGTCGCGGCCGACGCCGATGCCGTAGCGCAGCGCCTGGCCGTTCTGGAGCACCAGATACAGCCGGCGCTCGCTGGTGTTCACCACGATCGTGCCGGGGGCGTAGGTACCGTTGTACATGACGGTGGTGCGGGGGATCGGGCTGGAGCCGCCGCGGAAGAAGTTCGGTCCGCCGCCCATGATGTCGCGGGAGTCGAACTCCTCGGCGAAGACGCCGCCGGCCGTGGCGGTCAAGAGTGCGATGGCGGCAATCGGCGCGGCAAAAAACCGGATCATTGTCTCCCCCGGAAAAAATTCTCTTCAACACAAGCCAGAGGCCATATTTGCGGGCTTTTCGCAAGCCACGGCCCCGTGAGGGCCGCCATGCCCGGCGATTGGCGTTACCAAATCGCCAACTGCGCCGGTTTGCCGGAAACCGCCAGAGGGTTTTCAAGCGAAGTGGATACCGGTTCGCATCGAGAAGCGCGCCGAAACGGGAATCGGATGCCTCGTTCCGATCCCGGCGGAACGGACCATTAGCCAAACCAGCGCATCCTCGCGCGGGGCAGGGCGGCGATGCCGCCTATTGCTTTGACGCGGCCTGCGAACAATGATTGGTCGGACGGGTCACGGAAAAATCGCCGGTTGCGGGAGCAAGAAGAATGAATGGTGCGGAAAGCCTGGTGCGGACGATGGTCAAGGGTGGGGTCGACGTCTGCTTCACCAACCCCGGCACCTCGGAGATGCATTTTGTCGCGGCGCTCGACCGTGTGCCCGGCATGCGCTGCGTGCTCGGCCTGTTCGAAGGCGTGGTGACGGGCGCGGCCGACGGCTATTTCCGCATGAAGGGCACGCCGGCCTCGACCCTGCTGCATCTCGGCCCCGGCCTCGCCAACGGCCTGGCCAACCTGCACAACGCCAAGAAGGCCAATTCCGGCATCGTCAACATCGTCGGCCAGCATGCCGTCTACCACATCGACTACAACGCGCCGCTGACCTCCGACATCGAGGGCCTGGCCCGGCCGATGTCGTCCTGGGTCCGGACCTCGCCGAATTCCAAATCGGTCGCCGCCGACGGCGCGGCGGCCATCGCCGCCGCCAAGAGCGCGCCGCCGCAGATCGCGACCCTGATCCTGCCCGCCGACACCGCCTGGAACGAGGCCGACGGCATCGCCGAGGTGCCGGCCGAGCAGCAGCGCGCCAGCTATTCGCCGCAGGCGGTCGACAAGGCCGCGAAGATCCTGCACGGCGACGGCGAGGGCACCCTGCTGCTGATGACCGGCAGCGCGCTGAGCGAGCAGGGCCTCGCCCTGGCCGAGCGCATCGCCGGCAAGACCGGCTGCACCGTGATGGGCCCGACCTTCCGCCCGAAGATGGCGCGCGGCCGCGGCCGCTACTCGATCGACCGCATCCATTACGTGATCGAGAACGCGCTGCCGATGCTGGCCAAGTTCCGTCACATCGTGCTGGTCGAGTCCGACGACCCCGTGGCGTTCTTCGCCTATCCGAACAAGCCGAGCATGCTCAAGCCCGAGGGCTGCGAGGTGCACCGCATGACCTCCTGGGGCGAGAATTCGATCGCGGCGCTCGAAGCCCTGGCTGGCGCCGTCAAGGCCAGTGCGAAGGACGTCAAGCCGCAGGCCTTGCAGGAGCTGGTCAAGCCGACCGGCGCCCTGACCTTCGCCTCAATCGCACAGGCGATCGCCTGCGCGATCCCCGAGAACGCCATCATGGTCGACGAGTCCCTGACCACCGGCCGCGGCTTCTTCCCGCCGACCGCGGCGGCGGCGCCGCACGACTGGCTGCAGAACATGGGCGGCTCGATCGGCTTCTCCACGCCGCTCTCGATCGGCGCCGCGATCGCCTGCCCGGACCGCAAGGTGATCACCATGGTCGGTGACGGCAGCGCGATGTACACGATCCAGTCGCTGTGGACGCAGGCCCGCGAAAACCTCAACATCGTCACCATCGTGTTCGCCAACCGCATCTACCAGATCCTGCGCGGCGAGTTCGACAATGTCGGCGCCGGCGAGCCCGGCCAGCGCGCCAACGACATGCTCCGCCTCGACCGCCCGACGCTCGATTTCGTCGCGCTGGCCAAGGGCATGGGCGTGCCCGGCCGCGCCGTCACCAACGCCGACGAATTCAACAAGGCGCTGGCCGAAGCCGTCGCCGAGCCGGGGCCGCGGCTGATCGAAGTCGTGATGTAGGGTCTTAACCTCTCCCCGCTCTTTCGCGGGGAGAGGTCGGATTGTTTCGGCGATGCGAAGCATCGTCCGATGCAATCCGGGTGAGGGGCAAGGCAAGCTCTGGACTCAGGCAAAGATCTATCCGACTCGCGCGCCGGGCGCGTTCCACCTATCATTGCAACCGAACTTGCGAAGGCGGCCCCTCACCCCACCCTCTCCCCGTAAGAACGGGGCGAGGGAGCGAGAGGCCGGTCGGGACGCACAAGGTCGAAATGGGTCGGATGGCACGATGCAGACCGAGCTGAACAAGGTGATCGCGGCGCTCCGGGACTTCTACGCCCACGAGGGATTTCTTTTCGAGAAGGACATCGGCGAGCGCGCGGTGACGCACCGCTTCGCCGTCTATCTGGAACGGCAGTTTTCCGGTTGGGCCGTCGACTGCAACTACGACCGGCTCGGCGAGCGCACGCTGCACCTGCCCCACGGCACCATCATTTCGACCGACGATCATCTCGGCAAATCGATCTACCCCGACGTCGCCGTGCACCAGCGCGAGATCCCGAACAATCTGCTCACCGTGGAGATCCGCAAGGCGAGCAATCACACGCCGCTCGAGCACGACCAGCACAAGCTGCGGGCGCTCACCGACGTGCATGTCTGGTTTCCCTACTGGCTCGGCGTGCTGCTGGTGCTGGACCGGCAGCATGTGACGATGTCGGAGGTCTATGTCAGCGGCGCCGTCGAAGACTCGCTGACGCGCTGGTTCGCGGCGCGGCTCGCGGAGAGCGGATTGGCGGCCGCGCATTAGGATACGTGGTCCTGGACGTCGGATTTCGAGGGAGGCGCAATATGCTTCGCGTAGCCGGCCGCGACTGCTTGTGACCGAACCCGGACATTGGCCCAGACGGAGAGGTCCGCTTCCTGAAGGTGATCGCAACAGGGCCGTTCAAGCTGCCCAAGGCAGGCCTTGACCCGAAGCGGGCATGAGGCGGTAGTCGAGTAACACCTCCAAGCGCTGCCTTCGTATACGCTTCAACTCCTCATTCCGGATGTGCATCCCCAGGACAGCCGACCGGGGGGATCAGCACATCGCACGAGGTGAGACTCGGATGAACCGCACTCTGACGGGAGTGACGACATGACGGATGTGAATGAGATTGTCTGCGCTTACGGAAAGGCCTGGCTGGAGCCCGACGAAGCGGAACGTCGTCGTCTCCTGCAAATTTCCTGGAGCGAGCACGGAGTTTATCAAGATCCCAATGCAAGCGTCGCTGGTCGCGAAGCGTTGATCCGGCATATCGCCGACTTCCATAAGCGTTTGCCGGGTACGAAAATCGCCTTCTCCAGTGGCGTTGATCACCACCACAAGGCATTTCATTTTCTATGGAGGATGATAGGTCCCGACGGAAAGGTTACCGTCGAAGGACGTGACTTTGGTGAGTTTGACCATGATGGCCGCATCTGCCGCATTGCTGGCTTCTTTGGTCAACCGCCGGCGCTGCCGGACGCCTTCGTGCTGTGAGAAGGTGAGTTGGCGTAAGCACAAGTTTTTTCAGAGCATCGCGATCGGACTATCCGGGTCTGCGGCGCCCAGTCATTGATCGATGCAAACTCGCGTCGCCTGTTGGCTCAGCGCGGACATCATGCATGTCGTTTTCAGTGCCGCCTTCCAGGAGAGGATCGGACGCGACTGGTGAGTAGAAGGCCGCCCGCGCGATGCGAGCGGCCTTGCGTCATAGCCCGTTACACGCTCAGTGCAGCGGATCGCCCTGGCCGAGCGCGTAGGCGACGAGGTCCTTCAGCGCGAAGCCGGGGCCGGTCACCGGCGTCCATTGCGGGTCCTGCGACAGCACGGAGGAATTGTCGCCGAACAGCATGCCGAGGAAGACCTCGGCGACGATGCGGCCGCCGACCGGGCCGAGCTGCGGCGTGTTGATTCCGCCCGCCGGCGCGCCGGTGGCGGCGATGGCGACGGCGGTCTGGAATTGCCGCGCCTCGGCCAGAATGTAGGTCCAGAGCGGGCAGTTGCCGGCGAACACGCCGTTCGCGATGGTTGCGATCGGCGCTTGCGGATCGTCGGGGCCGGGCTCGTCGACGGCCTTGCCGATGATGATCTGATCGTCGGCCAGCGGCGTCAGGTTCATCGCCCTGGCGACGGCCTGGCCCGAGGGCAGGCCGAGCCGCCAGCTGCGCTCGAGATTGCGCAGTGCCAGCGACGCCGGATTGGACGCGACCTCCGGCGGCAGCTTGCGCAGCGGATCGACCAGCGATGTATCGATGCGATAGGCGAACTGCAGCCGCCGCTTGTTGTCGGCATTGGTGTCGTCGTCCTCGACGCCGTAAGGCCGCGTCTCGAGATCGATGAAGCGGCCCCAGTCGATGGCGCGTCCCGGGCCCATGGCACGGAAGCCGGTCAGTGCGTTGTGATCGGGGTTGTTCGGATCGGGGAAGATCTGCAGCAGCATGTTGTCCGCGTCGTTCAGCCGGTAGCCGGGGCGGATCATGGAGTGCCCGAGCCGGTAGGCCGCGACCGAAAACTCGACCGGCATGAACGGATAGGTCTTCCAATGGTAGAAGGCGAGCTTGCCGCGGTCGTAGCGGCCCGCGGTCTTCAGCTCGTCCAGCACGCTGGCGTGAACGATGCGCGGCAGGAAGTCGTTCAGCACGACGTATTGATAATGGAAGCGGACGCGTTGCTGCACCTCGTCGAACGACAGGCTGTCATTGTCGTCGACCATGCGGTTGTGGAAGCGCAGAATCAGGGCCTGGAACTGCGAGACGATGCTGTTCTCGTCGTTGCGGGGATCGCCGATCAGTGCGCGGCCCTTGAAGCGCGGCAGGTCGCTGGTGTCGGCAACGCCGGTGCCGCTCACCTTGTCGCCGAGGCGAAACTTGTTGCCGTCATACATGTAGGGCTGGTCGTTCGGTCCGCGGCCGTAGACGTTGTCCATGTCGAACGAGGGCGTGCGGAAGTCGACGAGCCCGTCGGGATCCTGCTGCCGGGTCAGCGAGCTCACGGGATCGAAGGTGATGTCGTGGTCGATGAACTGGCCGAAATAGGTGTAGAGCGAGGGAATGCCGCTCTCCTCCGCGTCCGGTCCGTCCTTCGGCGCGTCGAACTTGCCGACCATCTTGTCGGCCAGCGCCGAAAGGTTGGCGACGTTGGCGGCGTCGTTTGCACCGAATGTCGCCGGAGCGAGCTTGCGGAACATGCGGCCGAAGCGGCCTTGCGAAAGCGGCGAACGGGTCGCGTTCAATCCGCGCGGAGCAATTGCGTGGCGGCTGCTCATTTCAAATTCCTCCCTGAAAAAGTCACGACGGAACGAATAAAGCTAAAGTTGTTCGCAACAGAATATGCAGGCAAAGCTAGATCAGGGATTCCAGCGTGCGACAAGCGGTCGCTTCACACTGTGCGCGATGGGTGTGCTGTTCCGACGTGGAGGAGGCGAGCAAGCTGCGGCCGCGCTTTGCAAATTTTTCCCGCAGGGGTGACGGATAACATTCTCGTCATCGACGCGCGCAAGCAGCTTGATGCGGTGTCGTCGCGCGGACGGCCGCGCGGTCGATCGTCGTCACGTGAAGATTGTGGCGGCGCGCGCGATGCCGCGCGCGCCGCAGCCACCTTAGTAGAAGCGCTGCTGCGAGAAGGCGTAGCGCGGATTGACACCGCAATAGGCCGACGTGCCGGAGGCGGAGGCCTGGCATTGCTGATAGGTCGTGAACTGGCAGTTGCCGGGATAGCCCCACATGCGGCCCTGCAGGCAGTAGCGATCGTTTGCAGGATGCGCCTGGGCCGCGGGGGATGCTACGGCGAGCAGCGCGGCGAACGAGGCGAGGGCGAGGATGGTGCGACGCATTTCAATCTCCTTCGAGGACTGTAAAATGAGGAACACCAGCTCATTCTGCGTGTTCCGGGACCTGTCCGACACTTTGTCGTGCTTGTCTTGGTGTCCGCAGTGGGCGGCGCGTTCGACATGGGCGTATGATGCTGCAAGCTGCGGCGAGCAATGTGATCTCGGCCACACTTCGCCGCCGGCGTCCGGCCTATCGTGAGCCGACGTTTCACTTGCGGACCTGCACGCGTTGCCTCCCGGGAGGCCCGCGTTTCCTCATGAGGGTCAGGTCATTTTTTGGAGGTTCTGATGCAACGATCATATTTGCTGGCCGCGACAGCAGCGCTGGCGCTTCTTGCGCACTCATCGCTCGCACTGGCGCAAAGCGCGCCCGCTGCCGGCGGGACCGCGGCGCCTGCGGCGACAACCACTGCGCCAGCCGCGACGACGGCGCCTGCCGCCACCGACACCAGCCAGTCGTCCGACTCCAAGAAGAGCGCGTCGAAGAAGCCGGCGAAGAAGAAGATGACGCGGCAGCAGGAGATCGATCATTCCGTCGATACCGGCACCGTCCCGGCGCGCTATCGCAGCTCGGTGCCGAAGCAGTACCAGCAATATATTCCGTTCGAGAAGCAGTGAGCGCTTGGCGGCGCGACGAGGCGTCGCGCCGCCGGCACCTGCTTCGCGCCGCCGGCACCTGCTTCCGCCATGCCTGCGACACATCCCTTGTGGCGGTCTGCCGAAGCGGTGCTAAGGTAGGCCAGGGCCGAAGGGAGTGCCGGGGGACGGAATGAGCGACGACGTGAAGGATGCTGGCCTGGTGGCCATGATCAGCAGCATCCTCGGAGGCAACAAGCGCGCAGACATCGTTGCTCCGCCGCCGCTCGCTGAGGTTCCTCCGACCGTGCCGACGAGCGGATTCGAGCCGGTCGAGGCGCCGCCGCCCGCTGCGGTCCCGGCCAAGGACCAGACTGAACCCAATACCGCGCCGCCCCCCGCCAAGCCGGCCGAGCCGCCCGCGAGGATCGCCACGACGCCGGATGGCCGGCAATTGCTGCCTGCGGAGGCGATTGCCGATCTCGTGCTCGGCGAGCTCCGCAAGATTGAGGATTTCCCCGCGACCGGCGCCTCGGTCACGGTCTACGGCTACCGGCACTGGAACGCGATGATCACCTTCGCGCCGTTCTCGACCTCGTTCCAGAATGCGACGCGGTTCCGCCAAGCCATGCCGGATCTCGTCTTCAAGCTCCGTCGTTTCGTCGCACTTGAGATATAGTCGGGGTTATCGGCGGCGCACGGCGCGCCACCGGACCGTTCGACAGGATACTTGAATTGAGCGTCGCCTTTACCAAGGAAGAAAGCGCCGAGACTGCGTCCGAGACGCTGTTGCCGGATCGCCCGATCTCGCCCCATCCGAACCTCGTGACCGATGCGGGCCTGCAGGCCCTGCAGACGCAGTTGCAACAGGCACGCGAGGCCTATGAGGCCGCGCAGGCCATCGACGACGTCAACGAGAAGCGCCGGCAGTCAGCAGTTCCCTTCCGCGACGTCCGCTATCTGACCGAACGGCTGCGCACGGCGCAGGTCATTGCGAAGCCGGCATCATCGGACACCGTCGCCTTCGGCAGCACCGTCACGTTCAGCCGTGCCGATGGCCGCGTGCAGACCTATCGTATCGTCGGCGAGGACGAAGCCGACCCGAAGGCCGGCTCGATCTCCTTCGTCGCGCCGGTGGCGAGGTCGCTGATGGGCAAGGCCGTTGGCGACGTCGTCGGCTCGGGCGCGCAGGAGATCGAAATCCTGTCGATCGCGTAGGGGAGGCATTTCGTGAGCAAGGTCAAAACGCCGCAGGAAAAGAAGCGGCGGAGTTATGAAAACGACCGGCGCAACACCCACGGTGAGAATCAGAAAAGCAGCCGAAAGAACATTCCGCGCAGCAAGCGGATGTCGCATCAGGACGAGCGCCGCTCCGTGCGACAAGCCCTCATCTCCGCAAAGGGAACTGTTGTCGATGAAGTCGCCGACGAAGCGCAGTCGGATGCGATGCGCAGGGGGCGGATAAAGAAGCTCGCGGCATTTCGAAAATCGCCCGATCGGCCTCTGAAGGACGTCGTCGAGCGACGGTTGCAGAGACGAGCGAGCGAAAAGACCGGTGAGTAGGCGGCCTTGCCGATCAATCGTTTCAAATTCCGTGTTAGCGAAGCTCAAGGCTGCCGCGCCGGAATCCGGCCCATGCGTTTCCGTTGTCTTGTCATGATCTCGTTGGTCTCCGCTATGCCTACGCAACAAAGCCCGATGGTCGGATGAAGCGGTTTCTGTCGGGAGCATTGCCGTTCTACGCGCTGGCGGGACTTGCCATGTGCATGTACCTCGTCCTGTACAGGACGAGCCTGTTCGACCTGAACGCCATCGTCCAGGATGCGACAGGCTCGGCGTGGTTTCCGGTCTTCATGTTCGTCTGCGTGCTGCTGGAGTCGGTCTTCCCGTATTTCGGCTACTTTCCCGGAACCGCGCTCATCCTGATGTCGGTGGCGCTCACGCCGAAATCCGCGGATGCCCCGGTTTTCGTCATGGCGTGGCTGGCCATCATCGTGGGCGCCGTCCTGAGCTACGGCCAGGCGCGCTTCTTCAGGCCGTTCCTGCAGCGGGTCGCTTCAAAAGCGGCGCTGAGCCGGTGCGAGTCCCTGTTCGACGCCTACGGCCCTTACGCGCGCATTGCCCTGTTCGTTCATCCCAACGCCTGCGCGATGTATTTTACCGCACTCGGACTTCTCGGCCGGAGATTGACCGCGGAGCTCGCCTATCTCTGCGTAGGTGCTGCGGCCGCCGTGAGCATTCTGTTCGTCATCGTGACGAGGCTGGTGTCGTCCGTGGGGCCCACCGATGACGGGCAATTGCAGGTGCTGCTCGCGGCAGCCCTCGTCGCCATTGGCACCCTCGTTGGTCTCTACGCGGCCCTTCGGCCGGAGCGGGCGGCCTGAGGCGCTCCCGGCCTGCGTCGAAACGCGCAGTCGGCGGGAAATCAACTCACGATAGGTCTGGTCGGACGGACCCGGGAGTGAAATAATTCCCAGCGCATTCTTGATCATATTTTGACGTCGGCCCGAAGGGGCCGGCCACCCGGATATTTCATGATGGCCGCGCTTCCTCAGGACGTGGTGGCGGATTTGCAGCAGGAGAACGCGCGGCTCCTGGCCGAATTGCGCGCCGCACAAGACCGCGAGAGCGCCACCGCGGACATCCTCAGGATCATCGCCAGTTCGCCATCGGAGGTGACGCCGGTCTTCGATGCCATTGCGAGGCAGGCCAATGGCTTGCTCGGCGGCTTTTCGACGACCGTATTCCGTTTCATCGACGGCACGGCCCATTTGGCGGCATTCACGCCGACGAACCCTGCCGCCGATGAGGCCTTGAAGAACATGTTTCCGAGGCCGATTGCCCAGTTCGAGAGCTTTGCAGACGTGCAGGCGGGTAAGGTGGTACCGACTCCCGACACGGAAGCGCTGACGAATGAAATCAAATTCGTCGCTCGCGCGCGCGGCTTTCGCAGCATGTTGTTCGTTCCGCTCGCGACCGGCGGGGTGGTCATCGGCATGATCAGCGTCACGCGGACCGAGCCCGGTACCTTCGCTCCGCATCATGTGCAGCTTCTGCAGACCTTCGCCGACCAGGCCGTGATCGCCATCGAGAATACGCGGCTGTTCAATGAGGTGCAGGCGCGTACCGACGACCTGCGGGAATCGCTGCAGCAGCAGACCGCGACCGCCGATGTGTTGAAGGTCATCAGCCGCTCGGCGTTCGATTTGCAGAAGGTTCTCGACACGCTGACGGAATCGGCGGCATGGCTGTGCGGTGCCGACATGGCGGCCATCGTCCGGGAGGATGCCGACGGCGCCTATTGTCATGCCACGCGATACAATTTTTCGCCCGAGTGGGCCAAGGTCTCGACGGGCATTCGACTCAAGGCCGGCCGCGGCAGTGTCGTCGGGCGTGTCCTGCTGTGCGGCAAGGCCGTCCAGATTGAAGATGTCGTGCTCGATCCCGACTACGCCTATCCCGAGCAGCAGAGGGCCGGCGGCTATCGCACCCTCCTGGGTGTGCCCATGCTTCGATCCGGCGAAACCATCGGTGTGCTGTTCCTGGGCCGCAAGACCGTGAACTCGTTCACGGACAAGCAGATCGACCTGGTCTCCACTTTCGCCGATCAGGCCGTGATCGCGATTGAGAATGTCCGGCTGTTCGACGAGGTCCAGGCGAAGACGCGCGATCTCGCCGAATCGCTGCAGCAGCAGACGGCGACGGCCGACGTGCTGAAGGTGATCAGCCGCTCGACCTTCGACCTGCAGACCGTGCTCGACACGCTGGTCGATTCGGCGGCGCGGCTGTGCGAAGCGGAGATGGCGTTCATCATGCGCCGCGAGGGCGATGAATATCAGGCCGGGGCTGCGGTCGGGTTTTCCGAGGAGTACATCGAGTTTCTGCGGGGGCACCCGATCACCCCCGGGCGGAGTACGGTCACGGGCCGGGCCGTGCAGGAGCGCCGACCGGTGCAGATCCTCGATGTTGCTGCCGACCCCGAATACGGCCTGCGCGAATCCACGACCATGGCCGGTCAGCGCACCGCGCTCGGCGTTCCGCTCCTGCGCGAGAACGAGCCGATCGGCGCGATTGTGATCGCCCGCAAGCGCGTGCAGCCTTTCACGGACAAGCAGATCGAGCTCGTCACCACGTTTGCCGACCAGGCCGTGATCGCCATCGAGAATGTACGGCTCCTGGAGCAATTGCAGACGAGGACGCACGATCTGTCCGAGGCGCTGATGTACCAGACCGGCAGCGCCGATATTCTGCGCGTCATCGCGTCCTCGCCGACCGAGGTCGGTCCCGTGCTCAAGGCCATCGTGGAAAGCGCATGCGGGCTTTGCGAGGCCTATGATGCCTTGGTCGTCTTGAGGGATGGCGACGATCTCGTCATCCAGGCGCACCACGGACAAGTCCTCGTGGTGTGGAGCCGGCGACCGGTCACGGCAGCATCGCCAACCGGCCGGGCGGTTATCGATCGCCGCACAGTCCATGTGCACGACCTGCTCGGGCCCGAAGGGGAGGAGTTCCCGACGGGACGCGAATATGCGCTTCGCTCCAATGTTCGGACCGTTCTGAGCGTGCCGCTGTTGCGGGAAGGTGAGAGCATGGGTGCGATCGTGCTGCGCCGTACGGAAGTGCGCCCGTTCGGCGAGAAGCAGATCAACCTGCTTCAGACCTTTGCGGATCAGGCCGTCATCGCCATCGGCAACGTGCGTCTGTTCGAGCAACTGAACGAATCGCTGGAGCGGCAGACGGCAACGTCGGAGGTGCTGGAGATCATCAGCGCATCGGGCGCCTTGACCCCGGTCTTCGACAAGATGTTGGAGAATGCGACCCGCATTTGCGGCGCCGGCTTCGGCACCATGAATCTCTACGAGGACGGCGGCTTCCGCACGGTCGCGCTGCATAACGCGCCGCAGGCCTATGTCGATACCCGGCTCTACCAGAGCATTCGTCCGCACCCGTCGAGCGGGCTCGGCACCGTCGAGAAAACGCATCAGACGGTCCATATCGACGACATCAGGACCCAGCCGCCCTACGTCGAAGGCAACCCGAACGTTCGCGCGCTTGCCGACCTTGCCGGCGCGAGGACCGTCGTCATCGTGCCGATGCTCAGGGAAGACGAGCTGATCGGCACCATCACGATCTTCCGCCAGGAGGTTAAGCCCTTCACGGACAAGCAGATCGAGCTCGTATCCAATTTCGCGCATCAGGGCGTGATCGCGATCGAGAATGCGCGCCTGCTCAATGAACTGCGCGAGCGCACCATGGAATTGTCGCAGTCACTCGAGGAACTTCGAAATGCGCAGGATCGTCTGGTCCAGACCGAGAAGCTTGCCTCGCTCGGGCAACTGACCGCCGGCATTGCCCATGAAATCAAGAACCCGCTCAACTTCGTCAATAATTTCGCCGCGCTGTCCTCCGAGCTGATCGACGAACTCCGCGATGGACTGGGCTCGGCCGCGCTCGGCGAGGCGGCAAGGCAGGACATCGATGCATTGATCCACATGCTGCAAGGCAATCTGGAAAAGATCGTGCAGCATGGAAGGCGCGCCGATTCCATCGTCAAGAATATGCTTCTGCACTCCCGCGAGGGGGCCGGCGAGCGCCGCTCGGCCGATATCAATGCCATCGTCGAGGAAAGTCTCAACCTCGCCTATCACGGGGCGCGCGCCGAAAAAGCCGGCTTCGATATCACGCTTGAAAGGAATCTGGATCCGTCCGCGGGGGCGCTCGAGCTCTATCCGCAGGAAATCACGCGCGTCGTCCTCAATCTCGTTTCCAATGGGTTCTACGCGGCGAGCAAGCAAAGGGACGCCACCGGCGACGGCTTCGAGCCGAGGCTGCGCGCGACGACGACGAATCTCGGCGGCTCCGTCGAAATCCGGATTCGCGACAATGGCGCGGGCATCCCGGCCGACGTGAGAGAAAAGATATTCAATCCGTTCTTCACGACCAAGCCCGCGGGCGAGGGCACCGGCCTCGGCCTTTCGATCTGTCACGACATCATCGTGAAGCAGCACGGCGGCAGCATCGAGGTCGATACCGAGCCCGGCGATCATACCGAGTTCATCATTACGCTGCCGCGTACGCTGGCGGCACCATTGCGGACCGGAGGCAGAAGTTGAGCGTCTATATCCTGGTCGTCGACGACGAGCCGGACGTCGAGGCGTTGTTCCGCCAGCAGTTTCGGCGCGATCTGCGCGCCGGCCGCTTCCTCATGGAGTTTGCATCGTCGGCGCCCGCGGCCTTGGAACGCGCAGTCGCGATGGAGGATGCCACTCTGATTCTGATCCTGTCCGACATCAACATGCCCGGGATGAGCGGGCTGGAGATGCTGCCCATCGTGCGTTCGGTCCGCCCCGATGTGCCTGTTATCATGATCACGGCCTATGGCGATGCCGAGACCAGGCGCAAGGCGCTGGCGAACGGCGCGACCGACCTGATGACCAAACCAATCGACTTCGCCGCGCTGCGTCAGGAGATAGACACGAGGCTTGAGCAGGCCGCATGACCGCCGGCCATTCGCGTGGTCGATGGCAGGCTGGAACGGTACGCAAGGTCAAATCATTGCAGGGCATCTGACGTCAATGTTCACCGAAAACCGGGAGATTGAAAATGAAGACGCTCTTGGTCCCGCTGCAGAATATTCCGATGATGACATCCACGCTCGACGTCGCCGCAGGTCTGGCGCGGCGTACTGGCGCCTATATCGAAGGCTTTCCACTTCGGTTCGGCATCCCGCCCTATGTGGCCTCGGAATTGGCCACCGGCATCCTCCTGGATTCCTATGAGGCGAAGAGCGAGGCCGAATTGAACGACATGCGCAGCTTCTTCGAAGCCTACATGCTGAAGCACGACATTCCTCGGGCCGCTACGCCTTCAGGGCGGCCATGCTACGGCTGGCTGGAGAACGCGCCCGAGGGCGAAGAGTTTGTCGGAAATTACGGGCGCGCTTTCGATCTGGTCGTGATGGCACGCTCCGACGCCGATGCTGCCGGCCCTCACCGTCGTGCGATTGAGTCCGCGCTGTTCGAGAGCGGCAGGCCCGTCCTGCTGGCGCCGTTGACGGCACCGGGAAGCATCGCGACGAACATCATGATCCACTGGAACGGCAGTACCGAGCAAGCGCGGGCCAACGCATTCGCCATGCCGCTGCTGCGCCTGGCGAAGAGGGTATCGGTCCTCAGCGTCATTGGCGGCCAGGAGGTCCCGGGACCATCTGCCGATCGGATCATCCAGCAACTGCGCTACAACGACATTGCAGCCGAGGCGATAAGGATTGAGCTGGGCAATCGCGACACTGGCGAGGCGGTCCTCGATGCCGCCAGGGCTGACGGCTGCGATCTCCTGATCAAGGGCGCCTTCACCCGCACCCGGCTGCGGCAAATGATATTCGGCGGCGCCACCAGCCACATCATGGACCACGCGGACTTGCCGGTCCTGATGGCTCACTAGAGCCGCAAGCAGGCTCTCCGATCATGTCATGATGGCGCTGTTTTGCCCGACGGAGTCGGCGACCAAGTGAGCGCCACGAACCGCAACACGAACGATTGGGTCCGGGACCACGCGGTGATGAGCGGCAACAAGGAGCAGTTGAAGGCGCTCCCGCAGTTCAATTGTTCGGACTACACCTGACGCGACGAACCGCCTTCGCCGGGACCCGTTTCCTTGAGATGGCGGCCAAAGAGAATCGGCCCGCCCGGAGTGCCGGGCGGGCCGATCGCGCGAAACACTAATCAGTGCATATGAACCAGGAAATAGCCGACGCCGCCGACGACGACAACGGCAGGAACGGCCCACAAAATCAAGACCGGCATCTTCTTCTCCAATTGCTTGCCAGAAAAGGGACGCTGAGCAGTTACTGCTCGGTGCAAACCTTGGTGGTTTTCACGGCGGACTCAGCTTCCGTCTTGGTCGTGTACACGCCGTTTCCTACGATCGTGGTGGTCGTGGTGGTCGGCTTGGTGTCGACGACGGTGCACTTCTTGGTGGTCGCGTCGCGGACGATGTAGAACTCGGCAGCGCTGGCGGCTTGTGTGCCGAGGGCGAAAGCGGCGAGAGCACCGAGCACGATCAGCTTCTTCATGATGTTCTTCTCCAATGGTGAAAAGTAGTCACTGCAAACGACACTCACAGTTCAAAGTTCCACTTATTCCCGAGTGACGGGGCCGGCGTTTCTCTCAGTTTTCGCGATGCGAGCGAAGCGATTGCAAACTTATCCCGGTTTGGAACCCGTCGTGCCACTGGGTGTTATCGGGCGACCAAACACCTGGGAGTTTTCAGATGAACAAGCGTTTATTCCTGGCCACGACCGCTGCGGTCGCGATCGCAACGTCGGCGTTCGCGCAGTCGTTGCCCAGCACTTCGAATTCGAATTCGCCAACGGCACAGCGACAGGACTCCACATCCACCACCACCCCGCCCCAGTCCTCGTCCACGACGCCGTCCAGCCCGTCCGGCACCAATACTTCGGCAAATTCGGCCCAGACGCAGCAGCCATCCACGGCGGGCCAGTCGTCCAATTCCGGTACCGGCACCAACACGACGCAGCCGCCTGCCTCGAACAATTCGACCAACCAGGCGCAGACCACCCCGCCGTCCGGCCAGACCACGACGCCTGCCAACCAGGCCCAGACCAACTCTCCGTCGAGCACCAACAATCAGACGCAGAGCGCTAATCCGCCCGCCTCGGGCACCAACCAGGCACAGTCGCCCACGGGCAGCAGCTCGACCAACACCGCCCAGCAGCCGATCAATCAGCAGAACACGGCCGATCGTTCGTCGAACACCAACGTGAATGCCTCCGTGAACATCAACGATCAGCAGCGGACCCGCATCAGCGCGTCGATCTCGCACCTGAACGTGCAGCCGCTCACCAACGTGAACTTCTCGCTGTCGGTGGGCACCGTCGTGCCGCGGGACATCCGCCTGCAGCCGCTGCCGGCGGAGGTCGTCGAGGTCGTGCCGCAGTATCGAGGCTACAACTTCGTCCTGGTGAAGGACGAGATCGTCATCGTGGAGCCCTCCTCCTACAAGATCGTGACCGTCCTGCCGTATTCCGGCCGCTCGACCGCGTCCGCGCCGGCGCGCACCGAGCAGCGCAAGGTGACGTTCACTGACCGTGACCGCGAAGTCGTTCGCAAGCACGCCAAGGCACGCCCGGTCGAGCGCGAGAAGCGGGTGACCACCGGCAGCTCGGTCCGGACCGAAATCCGCACCGGTGAGCGCGTTCCCGAGGGCGTGGAGATCGAGGCCTTCCCGGAGGAGGTCTATCGTGATGCCCCGACGCTTCGTGAATACCGGTACATCAACCGCGACAGCCGCACCTACATCGTCGAACCGGGTGAGCGTCGCATCATCGAAGAGATCGACTGAGCTCGCAACGAGGAGAAACGACCATGAAGACAATCGCACTTGGCGCCGCGGCCGCGGCGCTGCTGGGATCGGCGGCGGTCGCCGCTCCGCTGAATCCGACCGCCATCGGCTCGGCGGAAGTCTCGCCCGTCGAGCAGGTCCGCCTGGTCTGCAACGAATACGGTCGCTGCTACCGGACCCGCGGCCCGCGCTACGTTCAGCGCTACTACGGTGAGGACGACGGGTACGTGGTGCGCCGCAGCTATGGGTACTACGGCGGACCCGGCTACTACGACCGCGGCTACGGCTACTACGGCGGCGGGCCGAGCATCGGCTTCAGCTTCGGTACCCGGAGCTGGTGAGTGAGACGAGGGCCGCTCTCCGAGCGGCCCTTTCGCTCGCTATACATGGTGAATCGATGTCCGCTCTTGCGAAGCTGATAGTACAGAGAGACGAATTGCTGGCGCGGCTCGAAGCTGTCCCAGGGCCGAACGAGCGCGTAGAGATCCAGGCGCTGCTTGCCAAAATCGAAACTGCTCTCAGGCTGCTGGAGCGACAGGACTCTCCTCTGACGAGCGGCAAGTAGCAAATCACGCGGGTTAGGGCGATGAGCACGGTGCGATTAGTTGCCAACTTGACGGCGGGTTGTCTAACACTGGTCTATACCAATTGCGCCGAGGCGCGCTCCTATCCGATACGCGCTTTCGACGGTGCGTGGCATTTGATCTTCGAGACAAGGTCTGGAGATTGCGATCCGAGCTACGCTTTTGATGTGAATATCTCGAATGGCAACATCTCTCATCCAAACCTGGTCAGATTTCGGGGGCGCGTCTCCACGACTGGCTCCGTGCGCGCTTCTGTAACGGTACAGGATAAACATGCCGCTGGGGCCGGCAGATTGGACCCAACAAGTGGGTCGGGATCATGGAGCGGCTATTCCGGCGCTGCAAAGTGCAGCGGGATTTGGAAGGCGTCCAAGGTCTGAAGAGCCGCTTGGCTGAGATCCGGCTATCCGTTGCAACCATGACACCGGTTACCTGATGGTCGATCGTGGCGACCACTTGCAAGCTTCGCGTTCCGGCACAGGAACTACGCTTCCCCGGGCTTGTTATCGGCCCGTGGAGGCGCAATGAAGATTTTGATGGAGTACCTCGATCGAGCCGTTCAGCTTGAACGATTGGCATCGAATGAACGCGATGCCGTTTTCAAGGAGCAACTCCTCACGCAGGCGCAAGCCTATCGGCAGATGGCCGCCAAACGAGCGATAGACTATGGACTGCCTGCGCCAAGCGCTCCAGAGATTGCGCGGCTAAGAGCCTAAGGTTAGGGCCTCGCGCCGAGCAACATATGTTGGTGCGCTCGATCTCAACAGCCGCGAGAATAAACCCGCTGCCGGGGCCCGATCTGATACTCGGCAGACTCATCGGCTCCAGCTTTTTGGGCCTCCGGGACCAAATCCCCAGCTGGAGCCGATCTAGTTGCTGGGCTGAAACACAGCGTTCTCGGGTGACGCGCGGCGGCGGCCGGATCGGAATAGGGCGGACTTCGACGTGCTTCATCGACGTGGGCCCTTCGCAGCCTAGGCCGCATGGATGTGGGTACGATGGAGAAAGCTCTCGTCGTGCTTCCAGCTATCGAACACGGTGCCGCAGCAGGTCCATTGGTCGCCGTGGATCGGCGCGCCGTGCATTCGCGGATCGTGCCGACCCGCACGTCATCATGGACCACGCTGATTTGCCGGTCCTGATGGCTCACTAGAGCCGCAAGCAGGCTCTCCGATCGGTGCGATCATGCCCCTGTTTTGCCCGACGGAGCAAAAAAGTTCGGAAAATGCGTAACCCATTGATCCGGCTGATGCCGGCTACTGTGCATGGGGTTGTTTTCGACGTTTTGACGGAGCGGAAGCAGGATGCCCGGTCCGTCTACGCTCTTCGAGCTACGCCGGACACGCTTCGCCATCATTGGGCGTGGCTGCATCACGCGAAGCCTTTTGGCGAAGCATGGTGGGCGCACAAGGGATCGAACCTTGGACCTCTCCCGTGTGAAGGGAACGCTCTCCCGCTGAGCTATGCGCCCGGGACCATCATGCAGGCGGCCGGACTTTCAGCCGGCCGACGCATTGGAGCCCGCGATTTAGAAGTGCGGGCTTGAGGTGTCAAGTTTCCAGGCGCCTTGGGGCCGGAAAACCTTGCCGGATCCTGTAATTCGCCGGGAAGGCCGCCTTTTCGGCCCGCTTACGCGCCCTGCTGGCGGGCGCGGGAGGCGTGAGCCTGGAGCGCCCGGATGCGCTCGGCCAGCGTTCCGCCGCCCTCGGGCATGGCTGGTGCTGCCGCGCCATTGGTCGCGGCGTCATTGGCCGGGCGGGGCGCCGGCTTCGGCGGCTGGCCTGCCTCGGCCGCGAGCAGCGCCTCGATCGGTGAGTTCGGGCCTTCGAGCTGCATCGCGAGCTTGGCGACTTCGGCGGCGATGTCGTTGATGCGCTCGCGCAGCAGCGCGTTCTCCATGCGCTCGGTCGCCCAGGAGCTTTCCGCCTGCTGCTGGATCGCGTTGATGTCGCGCTGCAGCTTGGCGCGCTCGTCGCGGGCGCTGCGGAGCTGATCCTCCAGCGCGGTCTTTTCCGCGCGGATGGCTTCGAATGCAGCCGACGATTTGCCGCCGCTGAGGGCTGCGATCTCGACGCGCAGCTCCTTGACGGTGCGCTCGGAGGTCTCGTTGGCCTGGCGGAGCTGGTTGTTCTCGTAGTCGCGCTCGGCGAGCAGCTTGCCCTGCGTCGCAAGACGTCCCTCGAGGTCGGCGACGCGGCCCGACAGCATCTCGGCCTCCTTCACCTGCACGAGGAGCTGGCGATCGAGCTCGGTGACGCGCTGGCTCAGATTCTCGACGCGGCCGCGCGCATCGCCGAGTTCGCGCGAGGCGGTCTCGGATTCGGTGCGCTCATGGGCGAGGCGCGCCTGCGTGGCGGCGAATTCCTTCTCGGCGTCGCCGACGCGGTTCTTCAGTTCCTCGATCTGGGTGCGCACCGCGACCAGCTCGACCTGGCGGCTCTCCGCCATCAAGGAGCGGTCGGACAGTTCCGAGTTGATCTTGGCGAGCTCGTGCTGCTTGTCGGTCAGCGCGTTCTCGGCGGCGCGGAGGCTTTCGGTCTTGGCGGCGAATTCCTCCTCGGTGGCGCGGAGCTGTTCCTTCACCGCCTTTTCGCGCGCCTCCAGCGCGAAGATCGTGGCGTTCTTCTCGCCCAGCTCGATCTTCATGCGGTTGATGGCGTCGCTCTTCTTGCCGAGCTCGGCGAGCTGGCTCGTGGTCTTGTTCTTGAGCTGCTCGACGCTCATCTCGAGCCGGCGCGCCGACATGGCGAATTCGGCGCGGAGCTGGTCCTTGTCGGCCTGGATCTCGGCCATCGACAGCGGCGTTGCGGCCTCGAGCCGGCGCGTGGTCAGGCGCACCGCGCGGTTGTGCACCAGCGGCACGATCGCGAGGCCGCACAGCATCGCAATCAGGAAACCGATCGCCAGGTACATGATCGGTTCGACCATGGGCCAGAACTCCGAGGCTTAAGGAAAAATTCACCAACGACAATGCATGCGGGGCCGGCAAAAAGCCAGCCCCGGCCTGTCGTTAACCTTGATCCGTCACAGGATCGGAAGGCGCGCTAAAGCATGATCCGGACCCAAAGGGCCGCGTTAGCGCAAAGTGCGCAGCGGTTTTCCGGAAAGATCATGCTCAAACAACAACCTAAAGCGCGGTCGCGCTTTAGAACGGGTTCCAGGTCGCGCGCGGCGTGTATTTGAGATAGCCGATGTTGGCACCCAGCCGCAGGCCGAGCCCGGAGCGGATCGGCACCAGCACGATGTTGTTGGCGGTGAGCGCCGTCATGCCGAAGCCGCCGATGATATAGGCCGAGCCGTCGAGGCCGGCGAAGCGCTGGTAGATCGCGTTGGTGGCGGGCAGGTTGTAGACCAGCGTCATGGTGCGCGCGCCGTCGCCGCCCCAGTCGAAGCCGAGCGAGGGGCCCTGCCAGTAGACGCGCAGATCCCCGGCGTTCTTGGTGTAGAGCGTGCCTTCGCCGTAGCGCAGGCCGGCGACGAAGGCGCCGGAACCTTCCTCACCCAGGATGTAGCCGTTGGGCAGGCCCCATTGGCTGACCGCCTTCTCGATGATCGAGGCGAGCCCGCGCGAGACGTTGCCGAAGAAGCGGTGGCCGGCGGTGACGAGCTCGTCCGGCCCGTAGGTAGTGGGCGTCGGGGTCCGCTGCGGCGGCGGCAGGTCCGGCGGCGGCGCCTGCTGGGCGGAAGCCGGCACGATCCAGCCGACCATCGCGGCAAGCGCGAGCGCAGCAAGGCGTGATGCGAAAGTCATGAAAGAACCCCTGGTACCGAATCCGGTCGCTTCCTTAACCTGACGCCAACAGGCATGGCTCTAGATTGCGCCGGATGTCCCCTCGACTCGGATGTTATCCGCAGCAACTATGACGGCACAACGGCAGGAAGATAGCCCTTTGCGCCCCGGAATCGCCTTGATCGGGCTCCTCGTCTGCCTGCTGTCGGGCATATGGGGCTCGGGGTTGCCGGCCGAGGCCGCCACCACCGAGCGGGTCGTCGTCAACCGCTTCACCGGCATCGCCATCGAAGGGTTCGACCCCGTGGCCTATTTCGTCGATGGCCGGGCGGTGCGGGGCACGGCGGAGTTCGAGGCGAACCTGTGGGGCGCGGTCTGGCGCTTCCGCAACGAGGGCAACCGCGCCTCCTTCCTGGCCCATCCCGAAATCTATGGGCCGCAATTCGGCGGCTACGATCCCGCCGATATCGCCCGCGGCGTCACCGTCGCCGGCAATCCCCGTTTCTTCGCGATCGCGGCGCAGCGGCTCTATTTGTTCAGCCGGGAAGCCAATCGTGACGCCTTCGCCGCCAATCCCGAACGGTTCCTCTATGAGGTCGGCAAGCGCTGGCCGGCGCTTCTGGAACAGCTCGGTCAGTAGCTGCCTACCGCTTGCGGATCGCCCCAGGCGATGAATTCCGGGATGATGAAGCCGCTCGCCTGCCGCTCACCGAAGCGGAGCTCGCCGCCCTTGCCGTCGGTCACCCTGCCGCCGGCCGCGGTCACGACCGCAGCACCGGCCCCGACGTCCCATTCACAGGTGGGCCCGAAGCGGGGGTAGATGTCCGCGCTGCCTTCCGCGATCCGGCCGAATTTCACGGCCGAGCCGCAGGTCTTTCTCATGGCGTTGGGCCTGTCATCGATGAACGCCTCGCTCCTGGGATCGCCGTGCGAGCGGCTCACCGCCGCGATCCAGGGCTCGCCCCGCGCCGGCAGCTTGCGGGTGTGGATCGGCTCGGCCGTGCCGATGGTAGCGCCGTCAAACCTCATGCGCTCGGCGCCGCGGCCGACGATGCCGCGCCAGAGCACGCCGAGCGCGGGTGCGCTGACGATACCCAGCAGCGGCACGCCTGATGTCACCAGGGCGAGGTTGACGGTGAACTCGTCGCGACCGGCGATGAACTCCTTGGTGCCGTCGAGCGGATCGATCAGGAAGAAGCTGCCCTCAAACGGCGGGGAGGCGGACTGGGCCCGCTCTTCCGAGAGGGTCGGGATGTCGGCTGCGAGCCGTGCCAGGCCCTCCGCGATGATGCGGTCGGCGGCGAGGTCGGCCTCGGTCACGGGCGAGCCATCCTGCTTGCCGTCGACCTGCATTGCCGCGCGGTTGACGGACAGGATCGCCTCGCCCGCCTTCACGACCAGCGCCGTCAAGGGCTCCATCAGCCCGGAGGCGGCCGCGCCGTCGATGATCCGCCTCACCTGGATGCCTCAATCATCGGCAATTCGTTCCTTCTCGACTGATTCGCCCCGATCGATTCGATTGGGCTTATGACCGCCTCGACGTGATCGCAAGCTAGCTGCCGCGGGCTGGCGAATGTTAGAACCCGCAGCATCCGTCAAGCATGCGTGATTCGCGGCGTCCAGCGCCGTGCAATTCCAGGAACCCTCCAGGACCCCTTTATATGTCTGACGCCTCGTCGCCCGCGACCGCTACTGCTCCCGATATGCTCGAACTCGCCGCGCTTCTGTGCTCGCGGGTCTGCCACGATCTCATCAGCCCGGTCGGCGCCATCGTCAACGGGCTCGAAGTGCTCGACGACGATCCCAAGCCCGAAGACCGCGAGTTCGCGCTCGACCTGATCCGCAAGAGCGCCAAGACCGCCTCCGCCCGACTCCAGTTCTGCCGTCTTGCCTTCGGCGCGGCCGGCTCCTCCGGCGCGCAGATCGATCTCGGCGATGCCCAGACCATGGCGAAAGGCCACATCGAGGACGGCAAGTGCTCGATCACCTGGAATCTGCCGCGGCTCCTCCTGCCGAAGAACCGCGTCAAGCTGCTGCTCAACATGCTGGTCGTCGCCCAGCATACGATCCCGCGCGGCGGCATGCTGACGGTCGACCCGATCGGCGAGGGCGAGACGATGAGCTTTCGCATCACCGCGACCGGTCATAACGCGCGTCTGCCGCAGAACATCTCCGAGCTGCTGAGCGGCGAGCGCGGGCCGGCCGCGGATGCGCACGCGATCCAGCCTTATTATACGCGGCTGCTGGCGCAGGCCTGCGGGCTCACCGTGATGCTTGCGCCGGAAGGCGAAGCCATCACCGTTACCGCTTCGTAAACGGCGCGTCGCGCTCGGCCTCTTAAGCAAATCTTTACGAGGCGCTTCGGCTTGTCCGGAGCGCCTTATCTCTTTGTTGATTCCGTTCTTTTGCACATACTCAACCAATATTAAACGCTTTGCGGTGAAGCTGGCACCATTCCGAAATGGCGCATCACACCTCGTGCGCGCCCTTCCTGTATGAAGGCCTGTTTTCATGGATGATCTGTTGCGGGAGTTTCTGACGGAGACCAGCGAGAGCCTGGACACCGTGGACAATCAATTGGTGAAGTTCGAGCAGGAGCCGAACAACGCCAAGATCCTGGATAACATCTTCCGCCTGGTCCACACCATCAAGGGCACCTGCGGCTTCCTGGGCCTGCCCCGGCTCGAAGCGCTGGCCCATGCCGGCGAGACCCTGATGGGCAAATTCCGTGACGGCATGCCGGTGACGGCCGAAGCCGTGACGGTGATCCTGTCCTCGATCGACCGCATCAAGGAAATCCTCGCCGGCCTCGAAGCCACCGAGGCCGAGCCCGAGGGCAACGACCGCGACCTCATCGACAAGCTGGAAGCGATGGTCGAGCAGGGCATGGCGGCGATGGCGGCCGGTGCTGCTGCCGTCACTGAGGCTCCGCCGCTGGTGCCGGAAGCCCCGGTCGCTGCGCCCGCCAAGGAGATGGTCACCGGCTCGCTGGTCGACCAGACCCTGGAGCGTCCGTTGCGTCCGGGCGAGGTCTCGCTCGACGAGCTCGAGCGCGCCTTCCGCGAGACCGCGATCGAAGCGCCGGCGCCCGTTGCCAAGGCCGAGGTTGCCCCCGCGCCGGCGGCTGAAGCGCCTGCGGCCAAGGAAGCAAAGCCTGCGGCCAAGGAGAAGGCCGCGCCGAAGAAGTCGATGGCCGACGAGAGTGCCGGCGAAGGCGACCGCATCGCCAACCAGTCGATCCGCGTCAACGTGGATACGCTGGAGCATCTGATGACCATGGTCTCCGAGCTGGTCCTGACCCGCAACCAGCTGCTGGAGATCTCAAGGCGCAACGAGGACACCGAGTTCAAGGTGCCGTTGCAGCGCCT